>WNFX01000589.1_pt1 | contig 35772 bp, 33 predicted proteins | sample 5400111 | NCBI WGS metagenome assembly WNFX01 (sample SAMN13153363, study PRJNA577476) | soil metagenome | isolation source: 40 cm soil or saprolite under grassland replicate 1 | place: USA:California | collected 2016-06-15 | reverse complement strand
ACATCCGGGTGGGGCGCCAGCGCCCCGCCACGGTGGTGCGCGTGGCGGACCGCCTGCTGGTCGAAGTCGACAAGAGCTCGCGACTGGCGGGGCTATGGTTTCTCGACGTGCCGCCGTTTCCCAACGTAGAAGCGACGGCCTGACGGAGGGCGGTGGAGGGCGGTGGAGGTCGGTGGAGGTTGATCGCGCTGGAATGACTCGCCCCGCGTCGAAATGATCCCGGTTCGCGGTTGGACTGGCATAGCTTCCCGCACATGGCGCCGTACGAAAAACTTCGCGCCTGGCGTGAGTGCCACGAGCTCGCGCTGGCCGTATACCGGGCGACCAAAGAGTTCCCGACCGAGGAACGTTACGGGCTCACGTCTCAGATGCGGCGCGCGGCCTTCTCAGCCGCAGCCAACATTGTAGAGGGATCTGCACGGCGAGGCCCAAGAGAGTTTCGACGTTTCCTCGACATTGCTCTGTCGTCGCTCACCGAGGTCGGCTACGCGCTGCGATTCACTCGCGAAGCCGGTTTGCTGTCTGACGAAGCCTGGTCGACCCTCACCGACCATCAGAGCCGGGCCCGATTCCTCACGTGGCAGCTGTACCGTTCGATGGGTCGGTGACACCCTCCACCGCCCTCCACCGCCCTCCACCGCCCTTCACCGCCCTTCACCGCCCTCCCCAACGCCCTAGATTTGTCTCTCATGTCCGACCAGCTCCCCCGCCTCGGCGGCCTCCCCGAGCCAGAGAAGTACGAGCGTCTGGTGGAGCGTATGCCGGGCTTGTGGTGGAGCCACGCCGGCCCGTTCGCGGGATTGCACGAGCTGAACGCCGTGCGGGTGGAGTACTTCCGCGCCGTGTTCAACGGGTTTGGCGGCAAGGGCGTGCTCGATGTGGGCTGCGGCGGCGGGATCCTCGCCGAAGCGCTCGCGGGCGAAGGCGCGCGGGTGACGGGCATCGATCCGTCGGAGCGCTCGCTCACAGCAGCGCGCGACCACGCGCAACGCGCCGGGCTGGCGATCGACTACCGGCGGGGCACGGCCGAGGACCTGAAGGCCGCCGGGCTCGACGGGACGTACGACCTCGTGTTCGCGGTGGACGTCCTCGAGCACGTGGACGATCTCGATCGCACGCTCGCCGGCGTGGCCGCCGCGCTCGCGCCGGGCGGCGGGCTCGGGTTCCTCACCCACAACCGCACGATCGCCGGGTTCCTGCAGGTGGTGTGGGACGAGGAATACGTGCAGCACACCATGCCCGAAGGCTTCCACGACTTCCAGCGCTTCATCACGCCGGTCGAGCTGACCGAAAAACTCGCTCACAACGACATGGTAGTGCAGGAAATGCGGGGCATCGCGCGGGCCGGCGACGGCACCGGCCGCCGCGTCCTGACGGACGACCTGAGCATCACGTATCTCGGGTGGGCGCTTCGGACTCGATGACCGGGTCCGGCTCATGGGTCGAGGCCGTCGTCGCGGCGGGCGCGGTGCCGGCGTCCCACGTTCCCGAGGCGAGCCTCGGCCGCGGTGATGTGGAGGAGTTCACCGGGGCCGATCCGGTCGAAGCGGCGGAGCTCCGGGTGTACCCGCTGGGCGACGCGCCGCCCTTGGCACCCGGGACCGTGGGCTTCCTCGACGGCATCGAGCAGTGGCGCGTGGTCGCGTATGGCGGGATCACGCCGATCGTGCGGGCGCACGCCGCCGCCGCGATTCGGCGGCGCGGGCCGGACCGCCGGCTCCGCACCGTCGCCGAAGCCACGGACGAGGTGGCGATCACGCGGCTCGACCAGCTCCCGGCACGCGTGCGCCGGGTGCTCGAGGCCGCCGGCGTGCGGGTGCTCGAGATCCCTGCCGATGACGCAGGGCCGCCGGCGCGCACCCTCGCGGCGGCGCGGGTCGAGGTGCAGAAGGTCCGGGCCGCCCTCGAACGGCGCCTGGCGGAGCGACGGCTCCCAGCGCTCGCCGCCGACGAGTGGCTCGTGGTGGACGGCGTCCTCTCGGACTCGGCCGCGCTCTCCGAGCATCCGCGCGCGCTCGGCGTCGTGAAGAGTCACGGCGCTCAGTACTTCGAAGGTGCGGAGCTGGAGCGGGCGCTCACGCTGCCGGACGGCCATCGCACGGGGGTGTTTCGGCCGCGCGCGCGCGGGGCCGGGCGCGACATCTACTCCTGGTACGTGCGGCTCTGGCCGTGGGAGGGAAACGACCTGCTGTACGGTTTGCTGCGCCTCGAAGCCCGCGCCCATCCGGACACGCTGGCGCTCGCCGCGCCCATCGCGGCGTGGGTGCGGGCGCAGCGCGCGCCCATCGCCACCCCCGACCGGCGCTGGGATCGATTACTTTATCCTATCCACGACGTGGAGACGTACCTGAGGGCACGCGCCCCGTCCGACCTCACCCCGCATCTCGCATCTCGTATCCCGTATCCCGGCTCTCGGCTTCCGAGGACCGCCTCGTGATCGAGCGGCGCCACTTGGCTCTCCCGATCGGCCGCGTCGTCGCCACCGAGCAGAAGCCTGCGACCCCTCATCAGTTCCACTTCTGGACCGCGAACGAGACGAGCATCGGGATCGGGGCGATAGTCAGGGTCGAGGGGCTCGGGGCTGGGGAATCGGGGCGCGTCGTCTACGGAGTCGTGACCGATGGGTTCGCATACTCCGACCTGGCCACGCCGCTGCACGACGTGGTGGGTGCCGAGGGCGACCCCGCCAAGGCCGCGGCGAGTCCGACGGTCCGTCAGGAGATCCGGCTCTGGACCGCCGCCGTGCTGCGTCAGACCCCGGAGGAACCGCTGCAGCCGGTCCCGCTCGGCGAAGTGCACGTCGCGAGCGACGTCGACGTGGCACAAGCGCTCCGCATGGACGCCTATCTCGGCGGCGCGCAACCGACGGCGATCCCGGTGGGCCTCTATACCTCGGGCGGGCTCGAAGCGCCCGTGTACGTCGACGCGGACTTCCTGCTCGGCCCGGAAGCGGCGCACCTGAACATCTCGGGCGTCTCGGGGCTCGCCACCAAGACGAGCGCCGCGGAGTTCCTGCTGGCCTCCATCTTCCAGCATTTCCCGCCCCACAAGGGTCGCGTGGCCGCGGTGTGCTTCAACGTGAAGGGACCGGACCTGTGCTTCCTCGATCGGCCCGGCACGTTACAGGACGAGGATCGCCGGCGCTATGAGCGCCTGGGCGTCGAGCCGGAGCCGTTCCGGCGGGTGCGCTACTACGCGCCCTTCAAGGCCGACGGCGTGAACTTGAACACGCTGCGCACTCATCCGGACCTGGTCGGCGACGTCGAGCCGCTGGTGTGGGGGCTGCGCGAGGTCCTCGACTACGCCGAGGTGCTGCTCAACCGGGACGACATCGACGCCAAGGCCGATGCCTTCATCGACTTTCTGGCCGACCGCGTCGTGGACAAGGAGTTCGAGGACGGGTTCGGCGGCGTGCATCGGGTGGTCACGTTCGCGGACCTGGAGCGGCTGTTCCGGTCCATCTTCGACGGCCTCGAGCTCGCCAGTCGTGGGGGCGACAGCTGGCGCACGCATCACATCGCGACCATGCGCAAGGTGCGCAACCGCCTGGCCAACATCTCGACACGCTGCAAGGGTCTCGTCACCGACGACGGCCCGTCGAATGATCTGCCGTGGGGAAGGTTCGACGACCGCACCGTGTACGTCGTGGACGTGGCGAACGTCGATCCCCTGGGGCAGGACCTCGTGTTCGCCCGGGTGGTGTCGCAGCTGCGCGAGCGCCTCGAGCGCCGCGACCTGGGCGTCGACGCGGTGGTGGTGTTCGTGGACGAGCTCAACAAGTACGCGCCGGCCGACGGACCGGAGACCTACGTCAAGAAGATGCTGCTCGACATCTCGGAGCGCGGCCGCTACCTCGGGCTGGTGCTGTTCGGCGCCGAGCAGTTCCGCTCGCAGGTGCACCGGCGGGTGGTCGGCAACGCGGGCACGGTCGTATTCGGCCGCATGGACGCGGACGAGCTGGCGACGCCGGGCTACCAGGTGCTCTCGCCCGCCACCAAGATCAAGCTGGCCACGCTGCCCATCGGCGAGCTGATGGTGCGCCATCCCCACTTTACGCAACCTATCTTCGTGCGCTTCCCGCGGCCCGCCGTGTTGCGCGGCCGGGACGGCGTGGAGCGTTATCCCCCCGCCGCCGACCTGCCGTTCGATGAGGCCGTGGCGCGCCAGCTGGTGAAGCTCGACCGCCGGGTGCGGCCCAATCAGGTGAAGGACCTCATCGCGGACCGACGGGAGGACGACGTGCGGCGCGCGCTTGCACACACCCGCCAGACCCGGCCGCACGACGCGCTGGCCCACTTCAAGAAGCAGCTCGGCGGCCGGGTCGCGGCCGTACCGGCCGCTGCACGCGAGAGCGTCGCGCCGCTGAACCCGATTTCCGACGAGCCGTACTGACCGAACGGTGAAACTCGCCCATCTCGCCGATCTCCACCTCGGGTTCCGCCAGTACGACCGGCAGACGCCGCGCGGCGGGAATCAGCGCGAGACGGACGTGGCCGATGCGTTCCGCCGCGCGGTCGACGACCTGCTCGAGCAGCGCCCCGACCTGATCCTCGTCGCCGGCGACGTGTTCCATTCCGTTCGGCCGACCAACTCAGCCATCCTGTTCCTCTTCAAGGAGGTGCACCGCCTCCGGTCGGGGCTGCCTGACACGCCGATCGTCATGATCGCGGGCAATCACGATACCCCGCGGTCCACGGAGACGGGGACCATCCTGCGGCTGTATGAGGCCCTCGGCGTCCACGTCGCGATTGAGGCGGCGCAGTACCTGACCTTTTCGAAGTTGGACTGCTCGGTGCTCGCCGCGCCCCACCAGGCGCTTGCGCAGCCGGAGCGTCCGGCGTTGCGCCCGCAGCGGGGAACGACCTTCAACGTTCTGCTGGTGCACGGCCAGCTTCCGGGCTTGGGCGAGCAGCGCGGGACCATGGAGTACGGCGGAGCGCTGGTCCAGCTCGAGGATCTGGCCCCGGCTCAGTGGGATTACGTCGCTCTTGGTCACTATCACGTTGCGCGGGAAATCGAGAAGAATGCCTGGTACGCGGGGAGCCTCGAGTACGTGGCCCCGAATCCTTGGGGCCAGCAGCAGGACGAGGAGGAGCACCGCGCGCAAGGTAAGGGCTACCTGCTCGTGCATCTGCCCGGGTCCCGGGTGGAGTTCCGGCCAGTCGACCGGACGCGTGAGCACATCGACCTCCCGTCGATCGACGGCAAGGGGCTCACCCCGAGAGAGCTCGACGAGCGGATCGCCGCCCACGTCACGGCGGCCAAGCCGGCGATCGACGGCCAGATCGTGCGGCAGCTCGTCTTCGACGTGGCGCGCGCCACCGCGCGGGACCTGGACCACGCGGCGATCCGCGGCTACAAGGCCCGTGCGTTGCACTATCAGCTCGACCTGCGCCGGCCTGAGGCGCCACGCGGCGACGCCCCGGGGCCGTTCGCCCACCGGCAGACGCTGCCCGAGACGGTGCAGACCTTTCTCGAGCATCGGCCGCTCGATGCCGATCTCGACCGGGCGACGTTCGTGCGCCTGGGCGTCGACTACGTGGCGCGCGTCGGCCGGGAGGGCGAGCCCTGATGGAGCTGCACCGGCTCCGCCTCGTGAACTTTCGGCAGCACGCCGACACCGAGCTCGAATTCGGACCCGGCATCACGGGCATCTTCGGACCCAACGGCTCCGGGAAGACGACGCTGCTCGAGGCGATCGCCTGGGCGATCTACGGCGCCCAGGCGGTCCGCGGCGACAAGGATTCGATCCGCCGGCTCGGTGCCAAGGGCCGTGCCGGCGTGGAGGTGGAGCTCGAGTTCCGGCTCGGCGCGCACGAGTACCGCGTGACCCGCGGCCTGTCCACGGCAGCGCTGCTGCAGGATGGGCAGGTGGTGGCGAATTCCTTGAAGAGCGTCACCGACAAGCTGGAGCGCACGCTCGGCATGACGCACCAGGAGTTCTTCAACACCTACTTCACCGGCCAGAAGGAGTTGGCGGTGATGGCGGCGCTCGGCAAGACGGAGCGGGCGGCCTTCCTGTCACGGGTGCTCGGCTACGAGCTCCTGCGCGACGCGCAGGATCGGGTGCGGGCGGTGCGGAACGCCGTGGCCGCGGAAGTGCGTGGCCTCGAGGCCGGGTTGCCCGATGCCGCGGTGCTGGCGGAGGAGCGGCAAACCGCCGAGGCCGGCCTCGCGCGGGCGCAGGCGACGGCGCAGGCCGCCGACGCCGCGCGGCGCGCCGCGGAAGACGCCCTGGCGCGCGAGGAGCCGCGCTGGAACGAGTGGGTGGCGCGGCGCGAGCGCACCCTCTCGCTCGACGGCGAGCGACGCATGGCGGAGCAGGGAGTGGTCGCGGCACGGCAGGAGTTCCAGCGGCTCGATCGGGAGCTCGCCGACGCGCTGGGCGCGCGCGAGCAGCTGCGTCGCCTCGACGCCGAGCTCGGCCCCGTCGCGCGGCTGAAGCAGGAGGTGGCCCAGCTCGAGCGGCTGCAGCGGGCGGCGGCGGCCCGACAGGCCGACGAGGCGCAGCTGGCCGAGCTGGGGCGTGCGGCGGGGCTGCTGGAGCGCCGCCTCGCCGAGCTGCGGGACGTCGCCGCCGAGCTGCAGCGTGCCGACGCGACGGCGCAGCAGCTCGCCGAGCGGCTGCAGGCGGCGGAGCGCGCGGCGGAGGAGGAGCGCACGGCGTGGGTCCAGGACCGCCAGTACGCCGAGACCAAGCGCACCGAGCTGCTCAAGCTGTACGAAGAAGTGAAGGAGCAGCGCGACCAGATCGTGAAACTCGGGCCCCAGGGCACGTGCCCCACCTGCAAGCGTCCCCTCGGGCCCGAATACGCCGCGGTGCTCTCGCTGCTCGACTCGCAGCTCGAGGTGATCACGGGCGACGGCAAGTACTTCCGCCAGCGGCTCGAGCAGCTGGCCCAGCGCCCCCCCAAGCTGGTCGAGGCCGAGACCGCGCGCGACCGCGTGCTGGAGGAGAGCCGTCGTGCCAGCACGCGGGCGGGAGAGGTGCGGGCGCAGCTGGAGGAGGGAGAGCGGGCACGGGCGCAGCTGACCGTCGCGCGGGGCCGGGCGGCGCTGCTCGAGCGCCAGCTCGCGGGCCGGCCGGCGGGGTACGACGCCGCGCGGCACGACGCGGTGCGGGCCGAGCTCGCCAAGCTCGAGCCGATCGCGTTGGAGGCGGCGGCGCTCGAGGAGCGGGCGCGCCGCGCCGAGAGCCTGGTGCAGGAGGCGGAGCGGGCGGAGCAGCAGCTGTCGGCCGGGGAGCGGCGGGTGCGCGAGCTGACCGACGCGGTGCGCGCCGAGGGCTTCTCCGACCAGGGATATCGCCAGGCCAAGGATCGCTACGACCGTGCGGTGGGCGCGCTGCGCGAGGCCGAGCTCGCCGTGGTCGAAGCGCGCGGGGCGCTGACCCGGGCGGAGGACGACATCCGCGAAGCGAAGCGGCGCGAGGGTGAGCGCACCGAGCGCGAGCGCCACATCGTCGACCTGAAGGCCCGGCAGCGCCTCCACAACGAGCTGGACCGCGCGTTCTCGGATCTGCGCGCCGAGCTGAACGCCCAAATGCGCCCCGAGATCGCGGAGCTCGCCTCGGGCTTCCTCGCCGATCTGACCGACGGGCGCTACGACGAGCTCGAGCTGACCGAAGACTACGCCGTCACCATCCTCGAGGCGGGCGTGCCCAAGCCGGTGATCTCGGGTGGGGAAGAGGACGTGGCCAATCTCGTGCTGCGGCTCGCGATCTCACAAATGATCGCCGAGCGGGCGGGGCAGCCGCTGTCGCTGCTCGTGCTGGACGAGATCTTCGGGTCGCTCGACGAGGCCCGGCGCCTGCACGTGGTGGGGTTGCTGCGCCGGTTGGCGGATCGCTTCCCGCAGGTCATCTTGATCACACACATCGAGCAGGTACGGGAGGGCCTCGATCGCGTGATCCGTGTGGACTTCGACCCCGCGCGCGGGACGAGCGTGGTGCGGGACGACACCGCCACCCTGGGAGCCGCCGATGCGGGCGTGGCTGCCTGAGCGCCAGGTGTACGGGCCGGAGCCCGCGGGCGAGCGCGACACCGACGCCCTGAACCGGGTGTTCGCGGACGCGTTCACCGACCGCTATCGCCGCGACGGCCTCGTCGGCGTGCGTGTGCCGCACCTCAATCCGCAGGTGTGGCGCTACGCGCTGCTCGACGCCGGCGCGGGCGCCATGCTGTGGCGCGACGAGGCGGGGCACGTGGTGGCGTTCAACGTGGCGCACCGCTCCGGCACGGAAGGATGGATGGGCCCGCTCGCGGTGCGTCCCGACCGCCAGGGTGCCGGCGTCGGCAAGGCGATCGTCCGGGCGGCGGTGGACTGGCTCATCGATCAGGGCGTCGCGACGCTGGGGCTCGAGACCATGCCCCGCACGGTCGAGAACATCGGCTTTTACGCGCGACTCGGCTTCGCGCCCGGACACCTCACGGTGACGCTCACGAACGACATCGCGACCCGCGGCCATGCCGCCCCGGCGCTCCTGTCGCAACGCAAAGGGGACGCGGGCGGCGCGGCGCTCGCGGCGGCCCGTCACCTGGTCGGCACGCTCACCTCCGGCTACGACTTCACGCGCGAGATCGTCCTCACCGCGGAGCTGGGGCTGGGCGACACGTCGCTCGTGGACGGCGACGACGGACTGGCGGCGTTCGTATTGTGGCACTCCACGCCCCTCGCCGAAGGCCGGCCCAAGGACGAGGTGCGCGTGCTCAAGCTCGCGGCGCGCGACGACCGCGCCTTCGAGGCGAGCATCGCGGCGACCGAGGCCGCCGCCGCGCGGGCGGGGATCCGGCGCGTCGCGGTGCGCTGCCAGACACGCTTCGACGACACGTTCCGCCGGCTCGTCGCCCGCGGCTATCGGGTTCGCTGGACCGACCTCCGCATGACCTACGAAGGCTACGGCGAGCCACACCCGCGGCGCGGCGTGTTGTTCTCGAATTGGGAGATCTAAAAACGCGAAACGTGGAACGCGGAACGCGGAACAGATCGAGCGACCGCCGAGAGCGAACCTGTTCCGCGTTCCGACTTCCGCGTTCCGCGTTCGTATGACCACCGGCCTCATCATCTTCGGCGTCACGTATCTCCTCATCGCCGTCCAGCGGCTTCCCTTCGTTCACCTCAATCGCCCCGCCGCGAGCCTGCTCGGCGCCGTCGCGATGGTGGTGTGCGGCGTGCTGTCGCTCCCCGATGCCTACGCCGCAATCGATCTCGACGTGCTGGTGTTCCTGCTGGGTGTCATGCTCATCGTCGGCTATCTCGAGGTCGGGAAGTTCTTCGAATGGGCCGCCGAGTGGGTGCTGCGCCGCGCCCGCACGCCCCAGCGCCTGCTGCTCGGCGTCGTCGTGGGGGGCGGCCTCCTGTCCGCGCTGTTCGTCAACGACACCGTCTGCCTCGTCGTCACCCCCGTACTGCTCGCCGCGCTCGGGCCGCTGCGTGTGCGCCCGACGCCCTACCTCGTCGGCCTGGCGATGGGCGCCAACGTGGGATCGGTGCTCTCCATCACCGGCAATCCGCAGAACATGCTCGTCGGGATCTGGAGCGGAGCGTCGTTCGGCGGGTTTCTGACGCGCATGCTGCCGGTGGGCGTCGGCGGCCTCGCGATCACGTACGGGTGCCTGCGCTGGGCGTACCAGGATGAGCTGCGGGAGCCGTTCGGCGAACGACTCGAGACCGTTCCGGTCACGCTCGACCGGCCGCTCGTGGTAAAGGGGCTCGCGCTGTTCGGCGTCGCCGTGATCGCCTGGCTTGCGGGTGGCTCGCTGCCGCTCGTGGCCATCACCGCCGGCGCCGCGATGGTGGCCGTCGCCCAGCGCGATCCCGCCTACGCGATCAACCGGGTCGAGTGGTCGCTGTTGCTCTTCTTCGGCTCGCTGTTCGTGGTGATGCGGGGGTTCGAGCGGGCGGTGGCCGGCCCGTGGATTCACGCGCACGGCCTCGGCGTCGAGTGGGGCTCGGACTGGAGCCTCGCCACGACGCTGAGCGCGGTCATGGTGGTGCTCTCGAACCTCGTGTCCAACGTGCCGGCGGTCATGCTGTGGCGCAGCGTCATTCCCAACCTCCCCCGGGCCGATCTCGTTTGGCGCCTCGTCGCCATGAGCTCGACGTTCGCCGGCAACCTACTGCTCATCGGTTCGATGGCGAACCTGATCGTGGCGGAGAAGGCGGAGTCGCGCGGCGTGCGGATCGGGTTCGGCGAATACGCACGCGTGGGCGTGCCCGTGACGCTGCTGACGCTCGCATGGGGTATCGCGATGATCGTGCTGAGCGCCGGCTGAGCGATCAGGACAGGAACTTCGGCGCGCCGACGATGACGCGGCGCGCGAACAGGATCGCCGCCGCCGCGTACAACAGCTGCGCCGGCCCGCTTCCCACGTGCGCGCCAAACACGAGTGCGGCCCAGGTTCCCAGCAGCGCGATCGCGGCCAACAGAGTCACGTTCATGCTGACACCTCACGGTTCTCCGTGGCGATCCTCTGTAACGCCCGTCCTTGACGTCTCCCGTCCACGTAGTATTGTAATTGAGGACCGGGGAGAAGAATTATTGAGCCAACAGGCTCGATCGTGGACCCAGATACTGTGACCGATGTCATGCCCCCTCGGGGGGAAGGCAGACGCCATGGTGAGGGACCAGTCATTACTTTCGGGCTTCAATAATCCTCTCCGTTCCTGACGTACCGGTCGGCCGGGCCGCGTTACAGCGGTGCCGGCCGATCGTGTTTTCGCACGCTCTCCCAGAAGTACTTCGGCGCCAGGAGCGGCACGCGCCCGAGCGCGAATCCGAGCACGAGCAGCGCCATCCACGCGCCGTACACGATCGTCACTTCGTCGCGCAGGCTGGGGCGCAGAAACTGGGCGAGCCAGAGCACGAACAGGATGGCGGCGTCGAGCGCGCCAAATTCCATCTTGGCGAGCAGCAGCATTCCCAGCCCCGTCTGAAACAGCGTGAGCAGGAGCTCCAGCCGCTGCGCCCCGTCGAAGTGGAAGGCCACCCACTCTCCGTGATGGCGGAGATGGGAATAGCCGTACACCAGCGGGATCATGGCGGCGAGCACGGTCCACTGGTTGATGTTGCTCGACACCATGTTCATGAGGGCCATGGGCGCGTGCGTGACGCGCCGCGCCCAGTAGAATGCCGAGACCTTCTCGGGAAACTCGGAGAGAAACGGCGCCACCCACTGCACCAGCACGAATTGGCTCACCCCGAGCAGGCCCGCCACGGCGAGCATCGACTCGAGAAACGGGTGGGCCGTCACGTAGAGGAGTGCCCCGCCGGCTCCGAACAATGCGGTAATCGCCGCGGGCCGGCGCCATCCGGGCTGGCGGTACGCCCAGCGCGACACCGCGGGCGTGTCGGCGAGGCTCTCGACGTCGTGGGGAGGGTTGCGGAACAGCACCCACAGGTAGGCGACGTACAACGCGAGCAGGACCGCGGCGTCGATCCAGTCGAACCGCCGCTTGAGGAGAATCACGGCGAAGTACACGAGCGGCGGTACGAGCCCGACGATCTCGGCGGCGTGCTCGCGTTCCAGGCGAATGGTGGGGAACCGTCGCGCGGCGGACTTGCGACCCGCGGCCGCGAACACGAAGTAGATCATCGGCCAGCCGAGGCCGAGCAGCAGCCGGATCGCCCCGGTGAGGTTCGCGATCGCGAGGTGGGCCCGGTCGGGGTCCCGCCCCGCTTCCCACGCGATCACGGCCTCGACGGCGAACTCGGGGAGGGTCTGCAGCCACGCGAGAATCGCCAGCGCGAGGCCTTGAGAGATCAGGAACTGCGCGGCTTCCGCGCCCCAGGCGACAAGGAACGCGGACCCGAGGATGCTGGGAAACGTCCACAGCGCGGACGCCGCGGAGCCTCCCGCCGTCGACAGGAAAGCGAGTAGCTTTAGCTTCACGAGCGCCGAAGATAGTCCTGCGCCGGAGGCCCAACAAGCATGGGACGAGACAAGATCAAGTCCGCGAGCCTGCACAGCTTTCACGACGAGCACGTGGAGCCGTTGCCCCCCCCTCCGGCGCCCGCGCCGGGGACGCGCACACCGTTCGAGACCCTGGTGCGGGAGATGCTCGCCCAGCTGGGCGACGACCCGACCCGCGAGGGGCTACGCCAGACGCCGACCCGGGTCGAGGCGTCGCTCAAGTGGCTCACGCGCGGCTACCACATGGCGGTGGCGGACGTCATCGGCGACGCGCTGTACAGCGAGCGGCACGAGAACCTGGTCTGCGTCCGCGACATCGAGATCTACTCGCTGTGCGAGCACCACCTGCTGCCGTTCTTCGGGCGGGCGCACGTCGCGTACCTGCCCAACGGCCGTCTGGTCGGCCTCTCGAAGATTCCGCGCGTCATCGAGGTGTTCGCGCGCCGGCTCCAGGTCCAGGAGCGCCTCACCGACCAGGTGGCCGATGCGCTGATGGAGGTGCTCGACCCTCGCGGCGTGGGCGTGGTGATCGAGGCGTACCACCTCTGCATGATGATGCGGGGCGTCGAGAAACAGAATTCCAAGACCATCACGAGCGCGCTCCGGGGCGCCCTGCTGCAGGACGCGAAGACGCGCGACGAGTTCCTGCGGCTGGTGTACAGCGGCCGGGGCCGGGAGTGAGCGACGCGCCGCTCGTCGGCAAGCTCGCCCTCGTCACCGGCGCCTCGCGCGGCATCGGGCTCGCGGTGGCGGAAGAGCTCCAGGCGGCCGGAGCGCACGTCGTGCGCCTGGCGCGCAGCCTCGTCGAAGCCTCGTCCGACCGCCGGACCGATCTCCCCTGCGACGTCGCCGACTCCGCCGCCGTGGCGCGTGCCGCCGGTCGGATCCTGGCCGAGCGCGGGGTCCCCGATATCATCGTCAACAACGCCGGGATCTTCTTCGTGAAGCCCGTCGGCGACACCACGCCCGACGACTTCGCCCGCACGATCTCCGTGAATCTGACCGGCCCGTTTCTGATCGCCCGCACGTTCGTCCCGCATCTCGTGCGTCGCGGCTCCGGGCATCTCGTGACCATCGGCTCGGTCTCGGACCACGTGCCCTACACGGGCTCCACCGCCTACGCGGCGAGCAAGTACGGCCTCCGGGGAATGCACGAAGTGCTGCGCGCCGAGCTGTCGCGCACCGGTGTGCGGACCACCCTCGTCTCGCCCGGCCCCGTCGACACGCCGATCTGGGATGCTGTGGACCCGGACGCCAAGCCCGGCTTCACCAAGCGCCGGGACATGATGCGGGCGGAGGATGTCGCCGCCGCCGTGCGGTTCGCGGTCCTACAGCCCGCCCGCGTGGACGTGACCGAGATTCGCCTCATGCCCACCGTGTACACAGCCCGGGGCTGACCGGTGCACATCGAGCTGACGGAGATGCTGCGCTGTCCCGAGTCGCACGGCGAGGCCTTCCTCGTGATGTCGACGGGCGAGATGCTCGGCCGGATGGTGCGGTCGGGAATCCTCGGGTGCCCGATTTGCCGACGGGAATTTCCCATCGTGAAAGGGATCGTGAACTTCACGGGAAAGGGGAAAGGGGAAACGGGAATCGTGAGTGACACCCAACCCACCTTTCCCGTTTCCCCTTTCCCGTTTCCCGCCGTTGACCCCCAGACGCTCCAGGCCCTATTGGACCTAAGCGGCCCCGGCGGCTACGTCGTCCTCCTCGGCACGGCGGCGCGCCACGCCGTCGGTCTCGCGGGGCTGATGGGCGGTATTCACTTCATCGGGATCAACGCCCCGCCGGACGTGGAAGAGCTGCCTGCGCTGAGCCTGCTCGTGTGCCCGGGCATGATTCCGCTGCGGCAGACGGTCGCGCGGGGCGTGGTCGTGGGGTCGGACCGGCTGGGGTCCGACTGGCTGGCGGAAGCGCGCCGCGTGGTGTTGCCGGGGCGCCGCGTCGTGATCGAGGGGGAGGACGTGCCCGTGCCCGTCGGGCTCACGCGACTGGCGGTGGGCGAAGGCCTGTTCGTGGGCGAGCGGCGCTGAGTCAACCTTCGAGCGCGGCGGCCGCGGGATCCGCTGCCGCATAGACGCGATCGATCGTCTCGCGGTAATTCTTCTCCACCTGGCGGCGCTTCACCTTGAGCGACGGCGTGAGCTCGCCCGATTCGATCGTGAAGTCCCGCTCGATCAGCACCACCTTCTTGGGCATCTCGAACTTCGCGAGGTCGCGCAAACCGTCGATCACCTCGCGCTCCATCTTCGCCTTCACGTCCGCGAGCCCGACGAGCTCGGCGCGCGACGTGTAGACAAGGTTGCGCTCCCGCGCCCATTGCTCCAGTGCGTCGAAGTTGGGCACGACCAGGATGATCGGAAACTTGCGCTGGTCGCCCAGCACCACGGCGTTGGCCACGAACTTGTTGAGGCGCACGGTGTTCTCGATCGGCTGCGGCGCGACGTACTTCCCGCCCGCCGTCTTCAGCAGGTCCTTCTTGCGGTCGGTGATCTTCAGGTAACCGTCTGAGTCGAGCTCCCCGATGTCGCCGGTGTGAAACCAGCCGTCCGCGTCGATCGCCTCACGCGTGGCGTCGGGGAGATTGTAGTAGCCGCGCATGATGTTCGGCCCCTTGGCGAGTATCTCGCCGTCGGCGGCGATCTTGATCTCGACGCCAGGAATCGCTTTCCCGACCGCCCCGAGCTTGGGCCGCCCCGGCGGCGTGAGGGTCAGGACCGGCGAGGTCTCGGTAAGGCCGTAGCCCTCGATCACCGGCAGCCCGGCGCTGTAGAAAAAGCGCGCGATTTCGGGTGCGAGCGGCGCCGAGCCGGACACGAACAGCTTCACACGGCCCCCGGTGCGCGCCCGCAGCTTGGAGAATACCAGACGATCGGCGATCGCCTGCCGCAGCCGCAACACCAGCGGGACGGGGATGCCGGCCACCCGATGCGCCGTCCAGGCCTCGCCCGTGCGCTTCGCCCACTGAAAGATGCGCCGTTTGAGCCCGCTCCCCGTCGCGGCGCTCTCGAGCACGCGCGCGTACACCTTCTCGTACAGGCGGGGCACCGCCACGACGACGTTCGGATGGACCTCCTGGAGGTTCTGCGCCACCGTGTCCACCGACTCCGCGTAGTTGATCGTCACGCCGGCGTCGAAGAAGTAGTACTCCACCATCCGCTCGAGGATGTGCGACAGCGGCAGCCACGCGAGGCAACTGTCGCCCTCCCTCACTCGCAGCACCTCGAGGCAGGCACGCACGTTGGAGCAGATGTTGCCGTGCGTGAGCATCACGCCCTTGGGCTGACCCGTCGTGCCCGACGTGTAGAGCAGGGTCGCCAGGTCCGCGGGCGTGACGGCGAGCGCGTCCTCCCGGATGCGGGGGTGCCGGCCCGCGGCCGCGCGCCCGCTCGCTTCCAGCTGGGCGAGCGAGATCACCCCGTCGGCCGCGGCACCCGCGTCGAACGCGATCACGTGCCGCAGGGCGGGCAATCCGCCGCGTACGGCGCGCACCTTGGCCACCTGCGCGGCCGTGGAGCACACCACGGCCACCGCCCCGGAGTCGCGCAAGATGTACTCCGCCTGGTTGGCGGGCAGCGTGGGGTAGATCGGCACGTCGGCCGCGCGCACGCACAGGCACGCGTAATCGGCGAGCGCCCACTCGAGCCGCGTCTCGGCGAGGATCGCCACGCGGTCGCCCGGTCGGATGCCGAGCTCGACGAGACCGGCGCCGAGCGCGTTGACCCGGTCCGCCACTTCCCGGTGCGTGACCGGGCGCCATACCCCATCGGCCTTGTACGTGAACGCGGCGGGATGATGCGCGTACCGCTCCACGCCGGTGAAAAACAGCTCGGTCAGCGTCCGGGCGCTCATGGCTCGAACCGCACCGTGAATCGGACCGGGGAGCCCGGCAGCCGGGCGCTCACGCCCCGCTTGGCGCTGGCCGTCACCTCGACGCTCGCGGGCGCGGGTCCGGCGATGAGACGGAGCTTCACCGCGGCGATGCCGCGCGCGTCGGTCTTGACCGTGGTGGTCGTGACCAGGGTGCGCGCCGTATCGCTCGTCACCAACGTCACCGGTCCGGGCGTCTGGGGAGCCGTGATGGCAAACACGACAGCCCGGTCCGGAAGGGGCGTGATGGAGCCGGTGGCCCCCGACGTGTCGCCCACCTCCACGCTCAAGGAGTCGGACAGCGAGTCGGGCGGCACGGCGGAGACGTGCACCGTGTCGGCGAGCGGAGCGGCCGCGCGCAGCGTGTCCGCCACGGCAACGCCGCGGAATCGCACGACGAACGTGTCGGGCGAGCCGGGCACGGTGGTGCCTACAGCCCGCCGCGCGCTGGCGACCACGACCACGCTGTCCGGGATCGTATCGGGGGCGAGCAGGCGCACCTTCACGAAGGCGATGCCCGAGACGCTCGAGACAGCCGTCACGGTGTCCGCCAGCGCGTGCGCCGTGTCCTGCGTGACCAGCGTGACCGGGCCGGCCACCGAGGGGTGGACGAGGGTGTACACCACCGGCCGGCCGGCGAGCGGCACGATCGGATTAGCTGCCGCTGCGGTGACGGTGTCCGCGATCTCGATCGTGAGCGAGTCGGACAACGAATCCAGCGCCGTCGGTCCCGCGATGTCGACCGTGTCGACCGTCGGCTCGGCCAACACGGTGTCCGCAGCGGCGAGCGTGCGAATCACCAGGGGGTTGGAGACGAGGCCCCCGCCCTTCGCCACGAGCCGTCCCGTCCCCCCCGTGTGGACCACGACGGTCCGCCCGGTCGTGCTGTCGAGCACGGCGATCGTGGTGTCGGGCGAGAACCAGAACACTGCGGTAGTGGCCGAGCCGCCGCGACCCGTCAGCACCCGTGCCGTGGGCTTGAGCGTGTCGTACTCCTCGAGGCTGTCGGGAGCGGTGACCTCGAGTGCGATGTCGCGCGAGAGGTCGGTGCTGACCTTGCAGGTCGCGGCCGCCGCGAGCACCAGGATGAGAACGCCAACCCTCAGGGAGCCTCCGCCGCGGCGGCCTGGGTCGGCCCCGAGGCGCCTCCCCCCAGGTCGCGCAGCGCCTGGCTGGCGTGCTCGATCCATTTTTGCGCGTCCGGCCCCTTGGGTGGGTGGGTGAGGAACGCCCGCAGGTGCTGGGTGGCGCCGTCGGGATCGCCGCGCTTGAGCAGCAGGAACGCGAGCCCGTAGTGCGCTCCCGCGAGGTCGCGGTCGAGCTCGAGGGCGCGGCGGTAGTGCCGGATCGCTTCGTCGATGCGGCGGGTCTTGGTGAACGCGATGGCCATGTTCTGGAGAATGCGCGCATCGTTGGGGTGATCGCGCAGGGCCAGCCGGTAGGACGTGAGTGCGGCCTCGAAGTCACCCTGGCGTTCGAGGGCGAGCGCCTCGTTGAGATAGTCGAGGCGCTGGGGTGCGATATCGTCGGCGCCCGAGCCGCCGAACAGGCGGCGCCAGAAACCCATGGGCCGAAAATAGCTTGCGGCCGCGTGACTTTGCAATGTAGCTTCTGCCCCCATGCCCGCCCCGCCTCGGCCGCCCCCGCCGCCCCCGCCGCCCTCGCCGCGCACCCCACCACACCGCAACGCGAGCGGCGCGGTCCGGAAGTCACCGCACGGCGTGCTCGAGGTGGATTGGCCGTTCTTCGGGGAAATGTGCCGCGCGCTCGCCCTCAAGATCTTCCGGGAGTACGATCCCGATGTCGTGATCGGGATCGCGCGCGCGGGCGTCATTCCGGGAGCGGTGGTGGCGAGCATCCTGCAGCGCGATTTCGCGTCGATGGCCATCACGCGCACGGAGAGCGGCGGCCGTCCCGTGGTGATCGCCGGCCCGCCGCGCATAGTGGTTGCGCGCCGCGTGTTGATCGTGGACGAAACCTGCGACACCGGCGCGACCATGAAGCTGGGTCTCAACGCGGTGCGCGAGCTCAACCCCGCCGCCGTGAAGACCGCTGTCTCGTTCCGCACCGGCGAGTACCGCCCGGACTTCTACGCCCTCCAGACGGACAACTTCATCATCCTCCCCTGGGACCGCGAGGTGATCATCGACGGGGAGATCGTGATGCGGCCGGACTACGCCGTGAAGCTCAAGGACCTCGGGGGTTGATCGACCGGCTCACCGCGGCGCTGGGGCGCTCTGGCGCCGACTACACCGAAATCCGCGTCGAACGTACCTGGAGCACTGCGGTGACTTTCCGCGGCCGGCGGCTCGAGTCCGCCACCGCGAACGAGGACCAGGGCGGCTTCGTGCGCGCCCTCACGGCGGGCGGCGGCTGGGGTGTCGCCTCGTTCACGTCGCTGGATCGGCTCGAGGCCATGGTCGCCCGCGCCGTGGAGCTGTCGCGCGCCGTGCGGGTCACGCCGCCGATCCGCCTCGCGGAGGTCGCGCCCCATCGGGCGGAAGCGATCCTCGATCTCGACGGCGACGCGCGCGGCGTCCCCATCGCCGAGAAGAAACGCCTGCTCGAGGCGTACAACGGCGAGCTGCTCGCCGTCAGCGACCGCGTCGTGGATACCCTCGCGAGCTACCGCGACGAGGTGAGCGAATACTGGTACGTGAACTCCGACGGCACCGCGCTGCACGAGCTCCGACCGGAGGTGACGCTCTCGGGCACGGCGGTGGCGCGGCGCGACGGCACGATCGAGAAGGGGCTCGAGTCGATCGGCTTGCGGCGCGGCTGGAACTCCGTCCAGGACAAGGCCGCCGGCTTCCGGGAGGCCGCCGAGCGCGCCGTGCAGCTGCTCGACGCGCCGATGGTCACGGGCGGCGCCTACCCCGTCATCCTCGACCCCGAGCTCGCGGGCGTGTTCATTCACGAGGCGTTCGGTCACCTCTCCGAGGCCGACTTCGTGTACGAGAATCCGCAGGCGCGCGAGATGATGACGCTGGGCCGGCGCTTCGGGAAACGGGGCCTGAACGTGGGCGACAACGGCGCCGCGCCCGGCCTACGCGGCACGCTGCCCTTCGACGACGAAGGCACCCCCACGCAGGACACGCCGCTGATCAAGGAAGGCATCCTCGTCGGCCGGCTGCACTCGCGCGAGACGGCGGCCACCATGGGCGAGCGGGCCACGGGCAACGCGCGCGCCATTTCGTTCCGCCACCCCCCGATCGTCCGCATGACCAACACCTACATCGCGAACGGGCGCGGCAGCTTCGAGGACCTGATCCGCGACGTGAAACTCGGCGTATACGCCTGCGGCGCCTTCGGCGGCCAGACGCTGCTCGAAAACTTCTCCTTTACGGCGGCGTACGGCCGCATGATCCGGGACGGACACCTGGCCGAGCTCGTGAAGGACGTGGTGCTCGCCGGCAACCTGTTCCAGACGCTGGATCGGATCGACTACATCGCCGGTGACTTCCGCTGGAACCAGATGGGCGGCGGCTGCGGCAAGGGGGGACAGGCGCCCCTGCCGGTCACCGAGGGCGCGCCGCACGTGCGCATCGAAGAGGCGCTCGTCGGAGGCGACGTCCCCTCCGGCGCCGCCGCGTGATCGAGCGGCTGCTCGAGCGCGCGCGCCGCCGGGCCGACGGTGGGGCGGACGCGCTGTGGCGGCGCGTGGAGCGGACGTCGGTAGCGTTCGAATGGGGTCGTCTCAAGGCGGCCGGCGTCGCGGAAGAAGCGGGCGTGAACGTCCGCGTGCGCCACCGGGGACGGGTCGGCGTCGCGGGGACGACGGCGGTGGACGCCTCCCCCGACGATGTCCTCACCCGCGCGCTCGCCTCGGCCGAGCTGGGGGAAGAGCTCGCGCTGGCGTTCGCGGCGCCGGCCCCCGTTCCTCCCGTCACAACCTTTTTCCAGCCCGTCGCCGACGCCTCACTCGACCGCCTGATCGCGATGGGACGCTCGCTCCTCGAGCAACTCGAGCGCGAGGGGTGTCGGGTCAACATAACGATCGAGCGCGAAGCCGCCGAGACGCAGGTCGCGAACTCGGGTGGCGCCGCCGCAGCGTACCGCTCCACCGCGATCGGGGTGAGCGCCGAGCTGTGGCGCATCGCGGGCGACGACGTGCTGGCGATCGGCGACACCTACGAAGGGGCCGACCTGCCCTCCGACGACGCGCTCGCCGCCCTGGTCCGCTCGGTCAACCGGCGGCTCGAGCACGCGCTCCGGGTGGTGGCCCCGCCGGAAGGGGCGCTGCCCGTGATCTTCACGCCGCTCGGCCTCTCCGCACTGCTGCTCCCCGTCACTCAGGCGCTCTCCGGCAAGGCGGTGCTGCAGGGCATCTCGCCGCTGGCCGCCCGCGTCGGCGAGCAGGTGTTCGACAGCCGATTCTCGCTCACCGACGATGCGCTGCGCCCCGGTCGCGCCGCCTCCCGCCCCGTGGACGACGAGTGCGTGCCCTCGCGCATCACGCCCCTGGTGGACCGTGGCGTCGTGCGCGGGTTCATCTACGACCTCGAGACGGCAGCCCGGGCCCGCACCCACAGCACTGGCCACGGCCAGCGCACGATCTTCGGAAAGCCGGTGCCGGGATACACGAACATCGTGTTGGGGGACGTTCGGTCGCTGGGGGATGTAGGGGCGCAGCATGCTGCGCCCCTACAATTGGGTGGCGGATTACTGGCGGAGATCCGCGACGGTCTCCTGGTCGACGAATTAATCGGTGTCGGCCAGGGCAACGTCATTGGGGGGGCATTCAGTCATCCGGTCGCGCTCGCCTACCGGGTGGAGCGCGGCGCGATCAGCGGCCGGGTGAAGGACGCCGCCGTCGCGGGGAACGTCTACGACCTGTGGAAGCGCGTGGGGGACTTCGGAAACGACGGGCGTTGGGCGGGCGCGCGCTACACGCCGTCCATCCTGCTCGACGGCGTCAGCGTCGCCCGGCGCTGACGCTGCGCCGCCCGCTGCTGCGGTGCTAGCGTCCCGCGCCCAACACCTCGGCGTAGTCTCGCCCTTCGGTCATCTGAGCATATACGGCATTGAGCGTATCGGGGGAGGCCGACAGGAAGCGACACCGCCCGTCGTTGCGGGACCGGCACTCCACCTCCATCACGGCGACCGGCTCGCCCGACAGACGGCCGAGGAAGTCCGCCAGCATCCCGGACGAGAAGAAGCACATGGGCGTCTGGGCGCTGCCGGGATCGGCTTCCGCCCAATCCACGGAATCCACGACCAGGGCCGCGTTGCCCATCGGGCCGACGCTGACGGCGCCCCAGCCGATCGCCTGAAAGAACGCGGACAGCACGTCGTTCAGCCGGCCGGCGTCCAGGTCGCCGGGATGCGACACACCACCCTCCCGGGGAAGCCAGGCGCAAAACGCCTGGTAGATGCCCTCGCCCGCGGCGAAACCGACTTCTTGGAGAATCGGGACGGCGGCGTCGGCCGCGTCGCGCAGCAAGCTGCGGTGCAGTTGCTGCAGGGCGCCACGGCCGATGGTGAGGCCATCGGTCGCGGCGCTGGGGTGGACCGGGGCACTCATATGGGACGGCAACTTAGGGTTTGGCGCGGGCGCGGCGCAAGAGTTCCGCCTCGTCGATGAGCCGGACGCCGAGCGCCTTGGCCTTGTCGAGCTTCGAGCCGGCGTCGGCGCCCACCACCAGCGCCGTCGTCTTCTTCGAGACGCTGTCGGTGACGTGGCCGCCGGCCGCTTCGATCAGCTCGGCCGCCCTGGTGCGGGAGAGGGAGGGCAGGGTTCCGGTCACGACGTAGGTCTGGCCCGCCAGCGGACCCTCGCCCTCCGCCGCCGTCGGCTCCTTGAAGTTCAGTCCCAGCTTCTCCAGCCGGTCGAGCAGCCGGCGGTTCTTCGCCTCGTCGAAGAAGCCCACCACGGCGTGAGCGATCGCCTCGCCCACCCCCCGAACGCGGCCGATCTCCTCCACCGCGGCGTTGCGGAGCGCCTTCATGCTGCCGCAGTGACGCGCCAGGAGCCTCGCCACCTGGGCGCCTACGTGGCGGATCCCGAGCGCGAGGAGCAGCGTCGAGAGGGGCTGCTGTTTGGACGCCTGGATCGCATCCACGAGCTGCTGCGCGGACTTCTCGGCGAACCCTTCGAGGGTCAGGAGCTTGGCGGGGGTCAGCTCGTACAGGTCGGCCACATCCTTGATCAGCTTCGCCTCGAGCAGCGCGCGCACCCGCTCGTACCCCAGCCCGCGAATGTCCATGGCGGCGCGCGAGGCGAAATGGACGATGCTCTCGAGGATCCGCCCGGGGCACGACACATTGGAGCAGTACGCCATCACTTCGTCCGCGGGATACTCGACCTTCGAGCCGCATACGGGACAGCGCTCGGGGCGTTTGAATTTGCGCTCGTGTCCCGTGCGACGCTCGCGCACGGGACCGAGCAGCTGCGGGATGACCTCCCCGGCGCGCGTGACCTCGACCCAATCGCCCTCCCGGATGTCCTTCGCCTCGATCAGGTCGAAGTTGTGGAGGGTGGCGGTCGAGACCGTGACGCCGCCGATCTCGACCGGCTCGAGCACGGCGTAAGGGTTGAGCGCCCCGGTGCGGCCCACGTTGATGCGGATCTCCTTGAGTTTGGTGACCTGCACTTCGGGCGCGAACTTGCGGGCCACCGCCCAGCGCGGCTCGCGGTCTCCCACCGTGCCGAGCTCGGCGTGCAGCCGTCGGCGATTCACTTTCACGACGACGCCGTCGGCGCCGTAGTCGAGCTCGGGCAGCAGCGCCTCGAGCTTCGCCACTTCCGCATGCGCGTGCGCCAGGTCGGGCACCAGCGTGTGGTGCGGCTCCACCGGAAAGCCCCACGCGGCCAGGCGCTCGAGCAGCGCATGCTGCGTTTCCACCGTCAGCTTCTGACCGGGCGCCTCGATGTGGAAGCAAAAGATGCGGAGTCCGCGGCTGCGCGTGATCTTGGGGTCGAGCTGGCGCAGCGATCCGGCGGCGGCGTTGCGCGGATTGGCGAAGGTGGCCTCGCCGGCCTGCTCGCGCTCTCGGTTGAGCTCGGCGAACCGGGACTTGGAGAAGTAGACCTCCCCGCGGACCTCCATCAGCTTGGGCCAGCTCTTGCCCTTGAGCTTGAGCGGGACCTCACCGATGGTCCGCAGATTGGCGGTGATGTCCTCGCCCTCGATGCCGTTGCCGCGCGTCGCTCCGACGGTGAACACGCCGTCGCCGTACCTGAGGCTCACCGCCGCGCCGTCGATCTTCACCTCGAGGGTGTAGCCCGCCGTCCGGACCTCCGGCACGAGCCGCGCGTTCCGGTCCTCCCACTCGCCGAGCTCCGCTTCGCTGAACGCGTTGGCGAGCGACAGCATGGGCACGAGGTGACGATGCTTGCGAAACTTGTCGGCCGGCTCGGCGCCCACGCGGTGGGTGGGGCTGTCGGGAGTGCGCAGGTCCGGGTGCTTGGCCTCGAGCTCCTGCAGCTCGCGGAACAACCGGTCGTACTCGGCGTCCGACAGCTCCGGCTTGTCGAGTACGTAATAAGCGTGGTTGGCGCGCTCGAGCAATCGCCGCAGCTCGGCGGCTCGTGCGGCGGGGCCCTTCACCGTCCTTTGGCTTCTTCTTGAATCACCGCCATCGCCACACCCACCAGCCGATCGAGCTCCTCGGCGCTGGCGCGCGGCAGCAGCCCTTCCGCCCACGCGCCCTCGCGCTCGCCGAACGCAGCGAGCAGGCGCCGCAGGAACGACAGCAAGGCGACCCGCTCCAGCTCCATGCGGCGCATCGTCTCGCCGGTCTCCTGCTGCCGTTGCGCCAGGCGCTCGTAGCGGTGGGCGTTGCGCAGGGCCTGTGCGGTGAGCGACGCGACCACCTGCACGAACCGGACGTCGTCGTCGGAAAACGTGGGCCCGTCGCGGAACGTGCGCAGGAAGATCGCGCCGATCGACACGCCCCGCCACGTGATGGGCACGACGGTGATGGACTTCACGCGGCGGTTGAGGAGCTCGCCCTTCACGTGCTTCAGGCTGGGATCGGTCGCCGCATCGGGAATGAACACCGTCTCGCCGCTCTGCATGGCGCGCTTCAGCTCCGGATAGCGCTCCAGGTCCACCATGTAGTTGCGGATGGTCGGGTCCTCGTACGACGCCACGAGTCGCACGGTCCTGCCGCCGCGCTCGGCGAGGAAGATGGAGCAGCGGTCGAGCCCGAACGCCTCGCCCAGCTTGCGTGCGATCGCCTGCAGGATGTCGATGAAGTGGAGCGAGGTGGAGACTTCCTTGAGGATCTCGATGACGGCGAGGAGATGCGTCCGCTCGCGCTCGAGCTCGGCCACCCGTGCCGCGAGGCGCTCAGTGTCGGCAGTCGCGGCCGCGCTGGACGAAGGCATGGCATAGTTTGCGCCCGCGGCGGAGGCCGCGTCAAGTTGCCGCGTCGCATCGCGCGCGGTAGCTTCCGGCCCCATGCGACCCCTCGCGTTCGTCGTCGTCGCCGTTACCTGGACCGCCGTCGCCCGCCCGCAGACCCGCTCGAATTCGCCGCTCCCGCCGCTCGGGACCTGGACTCCAGTCCCGGAATTGCCGGGCATGGGCCGCCCAGTCGACACGGCGGCCGTCGCGCTGCGGCGGCGCGCGCTCGCGGCGCGCATCGGCCACGGCGTCGCGCTCATCCCCGCGGCGCACGAGCGGGACCTCGAGCGCGATTACGTCCAGGACAACGATTTCCGGCAGACCAATACCTTCTTCTACCTGACGGAGCTCGAGACCCAGGATGCGTGGCTGCTGATCGTGGCGGGCGGCGAGGGCGCGACGACGGTGCTCTTCCTCCCGCCTCGCACCCCGTCGCAGGAGCGCTGGACCGGTCTCCGGCTCGGGCCCGACAGCACGGCGGCGGCGCGGCTCTCCGGCATCGGGCGCGTGCTCCCCACCGACTCGCTCGACCGCGTGCTCGCGGCGGCGCTGTTCCGCGCGGCCGGGCCCATCTACGTGCCGCTCGACGTCACGACGCGGGATGAAACGCGCCTCAAGGAGCTCGTGTTCTCAGGGCGCGACGTCCGCAACATCCGCCCCCTGGTCGACTCGATGCGGCTCGTCAAGGATGCCGACGAAATCGCCCGGATGCGCAAGGCGATCGACATCTCGGCGGCGGGACACATCGCCGCCATGCAGGCGGCGCGCCCCGGCGTGTGGGAGTACGAGATCGAAGCCGCGCTGGAGGCCGCCTTCCGCCGCAACGGCGCGGACCGCCTCGGCTATCCGTCGATCGTGGGCAGCGGCCCCAACAGCACCACGCTGCACTACGACGTCAACCGGCGCCAGACGCGTGACGGCGACCTGGTCGTCGTGGATGCGGGGGCGGAGTGGGGACAGTACACGGCCGACGTGACCCGCACCTTTCCCGTCAACGGGAAGTTCACCCCGCGCCAGAAGGCGATCTACGATCTGGTGCTGGCCACGCAACAGACGGCGTTCGATTCCACGCGTCCCGGCGCCACCGTCGCGCAACTCAACCGGATCGCGCGCGAATACATGCGCGCCCACTCGGGCACACTGTGCGGCGAGCGGTCGTGCGACGCGTACTTCATTCACGGCTTGGGGCACTGGCTCGGGATGGACGTGCACGACGTTGGGGACTACGGCACGCCCCTCAAACCGGGGATCGTGCTCACGCTCGAGCCCGGGATCTACCTGCCGGCGGAGTCCCTCGGGGTACGGATCGAAGACAATGTGCTCGTCACGGCGACGGGCGCAGAGTGGCTCTCCGCCAAGGCGCCGAAGACCACGGCCGAGATCGAGCGCCTCATGTCTCGTCCTTCTCGCCCTTGATGTCTTCGAGGAGCTGCTTGGCTTCCTGCTTGTATTCGTGGTCCAGCACGTCGCCGATCGGAAGGGACTGGATCGCGGTGAATTGCTCGCGCGCCTTGGAGTAACGCCCCAGATCGACGTACACTTCGCCGAGGTCGAGCCGGTGAAAAATGTTGTTCGGCTTCAACGCGACGGCCTTCGCCAGGTACTTCTGCGCGTCGTCCCAGTTGCCGTTGTCGAGGAAGCCGCCTCCGAAGAGCGTTTTGGCGAAGAACTTCTCGAACCCCGACAGCCGTTTGACCTCGGCATGCCAGGCGCCGATCAGGTGACACGCGCCGTCGTGGGTCGAGTCGAGCTCGATCGCCTTCATCCCTTCATCATAGATGATCTTGGCGAAGCGCACCCGCTCCTTGCCGCCCTTGGTGCGCGACAGCCTGCCCAGGGCCTGCCCGATGGTGAAATGGCCGTCGGCTCCGTTGGGGTTCACGCGCACCGCGGCCTCGCCGAAGGCGCGCGCCGCGGTGTAGAGGCTGTCCCGCAGGTGCTTGGACGAGTCGTCTTTGCCCGTGATCTGCTTGGCGATGTCCACGAGCTCCCGGCCCGTCTTCCACAGCGCCTCGTAGTTGAGGGAGTCGAGCGCGAGGGCCGCACGGTAGTGCCCCAGGGCCTGCTGCGGCGCGAGCGCCGCGTAGGCGCTGTCGCCCAACGCGATGTGCTCCGCCCGCGTGGGCCGCGCCTGGCCGGCGAGCAGGGCGGGACCGGCGACATACACGAGCAGCAGCGACGTGACACCGCGCATCAGCGACTCCGGACGGGAGCGGGGCGGTAATGTTGGTGGTCCCGCTCATCGAGCGCAAGCGCGACGGCGGCGCGCTGACGCCGGAGGAATGGTCCGCCCTGGTCGCCGCCTACACCGACGGGCGCATTCCCGACTACCAAATGGCGGCGCTGCTGATGGCGGTGTTGCTGCGCGGACTCGAGCGTCACGAGCTCGCCGCCCTCACCGACGCCATGCTCGCCTCGGGCCAGCGGCTCGTGTTCGATTCGTGGGCCACGCCCCGGGTCGACAAGCACTCGACGGGCGGCGTGGGCGACAAGGTGTCGCTCGTGCTGGCGCCGCTCGTCGCCGCGTGCGGCGTCGCCGTGCCGATGATGTCGGGGCGGGGCCTCGGCCACACCGGGGGCACGCTCGACAAGCTGGAAGCGATCCCCGGCTTTCGCACCGGCCTCTCCCTCGCCGAAGTCCGGGCCCAGGTCATGAAGATCGGGTGCGCGATGATCGGCCAGACGCCCGAGATCGCCCCCGCCGACCGTCGCATCTACGCGCTGCGCGACGTGACGGGCACGGTCGAGGCCATTCCCCTCATCGCCGCGAGCATCATGTCCAAGAAACTCGCCGAGGGGCTGAACGCCCTGGTGCTGGACGTGAAACGGGGAAGCGGTGCCTTCCTCCCCGGGCTCGAGCAGAGCCTCGAGCTCGCGCGGACCATGATCGCCCTGGGCGAGGACCGCGGCTGCCCGACGGTTGCCCTGCTCACCGCCATGGATCGCCCGCTGGGCCGCGCCTGCGGCAACGCGCTCGAGACCGAGGAGGCGATCCTCGCGTTGCGGGGCGAGGGGCCCCCGGACTTGATGGAGGTGACCTACGCACTGGGCATCGAGATGCTGCTCGCCGCGCGCGTGGAAAAGACCTCCAAGAAGGCCCGGCAGCGGCTCGAGAACGCCCTCGGCTCCGGCCTCGCGGCCGAGAAGTTCGAGCGCATGATCGAGGCGCAGGGCGGCAATCCCGGCGTGGTGGAGGACGCGTCGGTGCTCCCCCAGGCGAAGGAAGTCGAGGTGTACAAGGCGCCGCGGACCGGTGTCGTCGTCCGGGTCGAGCCGAAGGTGGTGGGGCGGGCCGTCGTGGCGATGGGCGGCGGGCGCCTCAAGGTCGACGACCCGGTCGATCCCACCGTCGGCTTCGTGATCACGGTGAACCCCGGGGACAAGGTGCTCGCCGGCGAGCCGATCGCGTCGGTGTTCGCGCGCGATCCGGCAGGGATCAAGCTCGGGTTCGAAGCGCTGGGTCAGGCGATCGTGGTGGCGGACAAGCTCACGGGCAAGCCGCTGCCGCTCGTATCGCACCGCGTGACGAAGGCCGGTGTCGAAGAGCTCACACGTCCAGATTCCGCACGAACTTCGCGTTCTCCTCGATGAACTTGCGGCGTGGCTCGACTTCGTCGCCCATCAGCGTCTCGAACAGCTGCGACGCCTCGAACGCGTCTTCCATCGTGACCTGGAGCAACGTGCGACGCGCCGGATCCATCGTCGTATTGCGCAGCTGATCGGGGTTCATTTCCCCGAGTCCCTTGTAGCGCTGAATCATGAGGCTGCCGTGCACCGCCTCGCCGTTGGTCAGCCGCTTCACGTACGCGTCCCGCTCCTTTTCGTCGTACGCGTAGAACTCCTCTTTGCCCTTGGCGACGCGATAGAGCGGGGGCTGCGCGATGTAGATGTACCCCGCGTCGATCAGGAACTTCATTTCCTTGTAAAAGAACGTCAGCAGCAGCGTGCGGATGTGGGCGCCGTCCACGTCGGCGTCCGTCATGATGATGATCTTGTGGTAGCGCGCGTCGTCGACCTTGAAGTCCTCGCCCACGCCGGTGCCGATCGCCGTGATGATGGTCCGGATCTCCTCGTTGGAGAGGATCTTGTCGATGCGCGCCTTCTGCACGTTGAGGATCTTGCCGCGTAGCGGCAGGATCGCCTGGAAGCTGCGGTCCCGTCCCTGCTTGGCGGAGCCGCCGGCCGAATCGCCCTCGACGAGATACAGCTCCGTGAGGTTGGGATCGCTCACGCTGCAATCGGCGAGCTTGCCCGGGAGCAGGCCGCCCTCGAGACCACTCTTCTTGCGGACCAGCTCGCGGGCCTTGCGCGCCGCCTCGCGCGCCCGCGCCGCGCTCACCGCCTTGGCGATGATCGTGCGCGCGACGCTCGGGCTCTTGTCGAAGAAATCGCCCAGGGCGTCGTTCACGACGCTCTTCACGATCCCCTCGACTTCGGAGTTGCCGAGCTTGGTCTTGGTCTGCCCTTCGAACTGCGGATCCTTGACCTTGACGTGCAGTACCGCGGTCAGGCCTTCGCGGATGTCGTCCCCCGTGAGGGTGAACTCTTCCTTCTTGAGGATGCCGTCCTTCTTCGCCCACTCGTTGATGGTACGCGTGAGCGCGGCCCGGAAGCCGGTGAGGTGCGTGCCGCCTTCGTGGGTGTTGATGTTGTTCACGAAGGAAAGCGTGTTGTCGTTGTAGCCGTCGTCGTACTGGATCGCGCCTTCCACGACGACACCTTCTCGCGTGGTCTCGAACACGATCGGCTTGGGGTGCAGCGACTTGCGGTTGCCGAGCAGGTGCTTCACGAACTCGGCGAGCCCGCCCTTGTAGAAGAACGTCTCCTCCTTCTGCTGCCCTTTGCGCTCGTCCTTGAGCGTGATCGTAAGGGCCTTGTTCAGGAAGGCCAGCTCGCGCAGCCGGGTGGCGATGGTGGCGTAGTCGAACCGCGTCTCGGTGAAGATCTCCGTGTCGGGCTTGAACCAGACGGTTGTACCTGTGCCTTTCGCCTTGCCGGTGACCTCCAGCTTCTTCTTGGTCTCGCCCCGCTCGAACGCCATATGGTGCCGCTTGCCGTCGCGGTCGACCCACACCTCGAGCTTTTCCGACAGCGCGTTCACCACCGAGACGCCCACCCCGTGCAGGCCGCCCGACACCTTGTAGGTGCTCTTGTCGAACTTGCCGCCGGCGTGCAGCACCGTGAGCGCCACTTCGACGCCCGGCTTCTTTTCCGTCTTGTGGACGTCCACCGGAATCCCCCGGCCGTTGTCCACGACGGTGATCGAGTTGTCGGCATGGATGGTGACGTCGATCTGCGTGGAGTAGCCGGCGAGCGCCTCGTCGACCGAGTTGTCGACCACCTCGTAGACGAGATGGTGCAGCCCCCGGCCCGACACCGACCCGATGTACATCGCCGGCCGGCGCCGCACGGCCTCCAGGCCCTTCAGGACCTGAATCGAGTCGGCCTGGTAGTCGCCGTTACCCTTTTCTTTTGCTTTCGAGGCTCGGGGTTTCGCCTTCGCCATAGCGCTCTATCGTGAGAGAAGCCAGCGGATCGTCTTGATCCGTCCGGCACCGCGGCCGCCATTGATCGCCGCCATGATCTGGGGGGCCTGGAGCTGCAGCTCGGTCATCCAACCGCTCGTCGCCACGCGCACGAACAGCGTGCCGTCAGGAGTCACGCTCTCGGGAGTGGTCACCGCCGCGATTTGCGGCCCCACCAGCCGGGGCCAATCGGGAATCACCTGCGCCTGCGCCACCCGTTTCACCAGCCCCGACTTGGCCAGATAGCTGTGCAGCGCCTCGCCGACCGCGGTGGGCCGGCCCCGTCTGCGCTCCGCCATTGTACCCCCTACCCCCCGACGAACAGCGCCACGGGGCTTCCCGTGGCGCAGCGCGGGCGTTCCGCGAGAGCCCCAGATAAGCAGCTAAAAATACTCAGAAGTTATTGTCGTGGCAAGACTTACTCATTTTCCTCGGAACCGCGGGGGGCGCTTCTCCAGGAACGCCGTCAGCCCTTCTCGCATGTCCTCGGTGGCCGCGAGCAGCCCGAAATGATTGGCCTCGAGCAGCAGGCCCTCTTCGAGGGTCATCTCCAACCCCTGGTCCACAGCCTCCAGGGCGAGGCGCACGGCGAGGGGACCCATCGCGAGGATACCCCGCAGCGTTTTCTCGGCCGCGGCCAACAGCTCCGTCCCCGGCACCACTTGGTTCACGAGGCCGATGCGGTACGCCTCCCGGGCGTCGATCATGTCGCCCGTCAGAATGAGGTGGAGGGCATTCCCCTTGCCCACGAGGCGCGGCAGCCGCTGCGTGCCGCCGTACCCGGGCGCGATGCCGAGCTTCACCTCGGGCTGGCCGAACTTGGCGGTGTCGCTCGCGATCCGCAGGTGACACGCCATGGCGAGCTCGCACCCGCCCCCCAGGGCATACCCGTTCACCGCCGCGATGACTGGTTTGCCGCAGGTCTCGAAGCGACGCAGCATCGCCTGGCCACGCTGCGCCCGCGCCTTGCCGTCGAATGGGCCCTGCTTTGCGAGATCCGCGATGTCGGCACCGGCGACGAAGGCCTTGGTGCCGGAGCCCGTGAGGATGGCCCCCCCCACGCCCGAGTCCGTCGCCACGCGCTCGGCGGCGTCGGCCAGCTCGTCCACCACCTGATCGTTCAGCGCATTGAGCTTGTCGGGGCGGTTGATGGTGATCAGCGCGATGGCGTCGCGGATCTCGAAAAGGAGGGTTTGGTAGGCCATAGGAAGGAATGGTACAACGAGAACGCGGAACGCGGAACTCGGAACGCGGAACAGACGAGCCGAACTCCGTCCACCTGTTCCGCGTTCCGCGTTCCGCCTTCCGCGTTCGCACTTACCGCACGAACAAACTCCCCGACCCGCTCTTGCCCTCGCTGGTGGCTGTGACGAGTGACGAGCCCGACCGCAGCGCGCGAACCACGACTGATTGGCCCGACGCGACTTCGATCCGGGCGACCGTCGAGTCGCTGACGCTCCAGAACACCGCACGGCCCGACAGCGGGTTGCCCTGGGCGTCGCGTAGCGTGGCAAAAAAGCCCGCGGTGTCGCCCGCGGCGACCACGATGGTGTCCGGCGAGACGGACACGGTGCTGACCGAGTCCGGTGGAGGAGGTGGCAGGGACTCCACCACGACCAGCTGGGCCGAGCCGCGCTTCCCATGGCTCCGGGCCGTGATCTCGGTGGCGCCAGGCCGCAGGGCACGCAAGATGAGCGACTGCCCGAACTCCCCCTCGATCCTCGCGACGCTCGGGTCGGCCACGCTCCACTTCACGTGCCCGTCGCTGATGAGGTTCCCTTGGGCATCGCGCAGTGTGGCAAAGAAACCAGCGCTGTCGCCCACGGGGACCGTGTCGGACGGCGGCGTGACCGTCACCGACGTCACGGGCCCGGGCTTGCCGCCCGGGGTCGAATCTGCGGACGAGTCGGCCGTCGCCCCGAGATTCGGGATCAGTCGGCGACTCGGTCCGAGTTGGTCGCTGCACGCGGCAGCGGCGATTGCCGCGGCGGCCACGCAGCAAGCGAGGATGTGTCTCATCGTGCCTCCGGTGAGAAGTGAGCGACGGCGAAGATGGATACCCATCGGACGGCGACTCACGTCACAACTCGACGCGAGCGATTGCTTGCACGCCACACACATCGCCGATACGTTGCCCATATGAGCGTTCAGGCGATCGCATGGAGTCCGAGCGGCGCGGTGCGCATCGTGGACCAGCGCGCCCTGCCCGAGGCGCGGATCGAGCGCGATCTCGAGAGCGGCGAAGCCGTAGCGGACGCGATCCGTACGCTCCAAGTCCGCGGCGCGCCGCTCATCGGCATCGCCGCCGCGATGGGTCTGGTCGCGGGTACGCGCGAGCTGCGGGGGGCGCCGCGCGAGCCCTTCCTCGCTCGCATGCACCAGCTCGCGGAGCTGCTCGGCGCCGCCCGGCCCACCGCGGTGAACCTGCGCTGGGCCCTCGACCGCATGCTGCGCGTTGCGACCGCGACGCCGGGTGGTGGGGCGGCCGTCTGGGAGCGTCTTCAGGCGGAAGCGACAGCCATCTGGGAGGAAGACCGCGCCATGTGCCGGCGCATCGGCGAGGCCGGGCTGCCGCTCGTCCCCGACGGGGCGAAGCTGCTGACCCACTGCAACGCCGGGGCGCTCGCCACGGGCGGGATCGGGACGGCGCTCGCGCCGATCTATCTCGCGCATGACGCGGGGCGCCGCGTGGAGGTGTTCGTCGACGAAACGCGCCCGGTGCTGCAGGGGGCGCGGCTCACCGCTTGGGAGCTGGTGCATGCCGGCATCCCGTGCACGGTGATCGCCGACGGTGCGGCGGGATCGCTGATGCGCCAGGCGAAGGTCGATCTCGTGATCGTCGGGGCCGACCGCATTGCCGCGAACGGCGACTTCGCGAACAAAATCGGCACCTATTCGCTCGCCGTGCTGGCGCTGCACCACGGCGTGCCGTTCTACTGCGCCGCGCCCTCCTCCACGATCGACGTCGCGCTCGCGGACGGCGCGGGCATCCCGATCGAGCAGCGCGCCCCCGACGAGGTGAAGAGCGTGGCTGGCCGGCTCATCGCCCCCGCCGAGGCTACCGCGCTGAACCCCGCCTTCGACGTGACGCCGGCCCGCTACGTCACCGCCTTCATTACGGATCGTGGCGTCGAGCACCCACCGTTCCGCGACGGGGAGCGGCGGTGAGGGCTCCGCTCGTCGCGGTCGTCGGCGGCAGCACCTGCACCGGGACGGAAGCGGAGTGGGCGGCGGCCGTGGGACGCCTGGTGGCGGAGCGCGGCGCGATCCTGGTGTGCGGCGGACTCGGGGGCGTGATGGAGGCCGCCGCGCGGGGCGCGAAGCAGGCCGGAGGGCTCACGATCGGGATTCTCCCGGGGGACGACCCGGGCGCGGCGAACCCGCATATCGACGTGGCGATCGCGACCGGGATGGGCGAGATGCGCAACACGCTGATCGTGCGGGCGGCGGGCGCGGTGATCGCGATCGGGGGCGGCTGGGGCACGCTGTCCGAGATCGCGCTGGCGCGGCGCATCGAGACGCCGGTCGTCGGGCTTCATGATAGCTTCAGACCCGCGGTGGAGATTGTGCGGGTGGAGCAGCCGGAGCAGGCGGTCCAGTGGGCGCTGGAGCAGGCGCGGCGCCGAGAGGTATAATTGCGTATGAACGCGGGTACGAAGTTCGCCATCGGGGCGGCGCTGATCGTCGGCTCGGTGGGCTATCTGATGGCCTCGGGCGTGCAGCAAACCGGGCAGTACTTCCTCACCCCGACCGAGTTGTCGCAGAAGATCGCGGTCGATCCGTCGTTTTACAACGTGGGCATGAAGGTCGGCGCGCACGTCGTGCGCGGCTCCGTCACCAAGGACGTCGCCACGCAGACGCTGAGCTTCCAGGTCACCGACGGGAGCGCGCGCTATCCCGTCGTCTTCCACGGGCTCCCCCCCGACACGTTCACGGACTCGGTCGAGGTGGTGGTCGAGGGCCGCCTGCAGCAGGACGGCGTGATCCACGCGACCAACGTGCTCGCGAAGTGCGGGTCGCGCTACGAATCGGTGCCCAAGGCCTAGATGACGGTCCTCGGCAACCTGGCGCTGTGGCTCGCCCTGCTCGTCGGGGTCTGGGGCGCGCTGGCCGGGTTCGTGGGGGGTCGCCAGGCACGGCCCGACCTCGCGCACAGCGCCCGGCGGGCGGTGTTCGCGATGTGCGGCGCGCTGCTCGTCGCCGTGTTCGCACTCGAGTGGGCGCTGTTCCAGCACGACTTCAACGTCGAGTACGTCGCCGCGTACACCAGCCGCAACCTCCCGATCTTCTATACGTGGTCGGCGCTGTACGCGGGCCAGAAGGGCAGCCTGCTCTTCTGGGCCACCGTGCTCTCGCTGTTTGGATCGCTGGCGCTGGTGCTCACGCCCCGCCGCCACCACGAGCTGCTCCCGACCGTGGCCGGCGTCGTCGCGCTGGTGGCGAGCTTTTTCATCTCGGTGATGCTGTTCGGCCACGCCAACCCGTTCCAGCGGCTGCCGTACACGCCGCTCGACGGCAGTGGTTTGAATCCGCAGCTGCAGAACCCGGGGATGGTGTTCCATCCGCCGATGCTGTACCTCGGCTACATCTCGATCACCATCCCGTTCGCGTTCGCGATCGCCGCGCTGCTCTCGAAGCGCCTCGACGCCGATTGGCTGGTCGCGATCCGCAAGTGGACGCTCCTGTCCTGGTTGTTCCTCTCCATCGGGATCTGTCTGGGCATGTGGTGGGCGTACGTGGAGCTGGGGTGGGGCGGCTACTGGGCCTGGGATCCCGTGGAAAACGCCTCGCTCCTTCCCTGGCTCACGATGACCGCGTTTCTGCATTCGGTGATGGTCCAGGAAAAGCGCGGCATGCTGAAGAAATGGAACCTGGCGCTGATCATCGGCTCGTGGCTGCTCTCGATCTTTGGCACGTTCATCACGCGCTCGGGCGTGATCTCGAGCGTGCATTCGTTCACCCAGTCGAGCGTGGGTTACTTCTTCCTCGCGTTTCTGGTCGTGGCCGCTGCGGCCAGCTTTGCGCTGTACGCGACTCGTCTCCCGTTGCTCACCGCGGAGACCCAGCTCGAGTCGATGGTGAGCCGCGAGGCGAGCTTCCTGTTCAACAACCTGCTGCTCATCGGCATCGCGTTTTCGGTGCTGTGGGGGACGCTGTTCCCGATCCTGTCGGAGCTGGTGCAGGGCACGAAGGTCACGGTCGGGCCGCCCTTCTTCAACCAAGTGAACGTGCCGCTCGGACTGGCCCTGCTCGCGCTCACCGGGATCGGTCCGCTCATCGCCTGGCGGCGCGCCTCGCTCCCCAATCTGCGGCGCCAGTTCGCGGTGCCCGCGACGGCCGGCGTGTTCACACTGCTGGTGCTGCTGGTGGGCGGCATGCGTGACCTCTACGCCGTGCTGGCGATCGCGCTCGGCGGGTTCGTCGCCGCCACGATCGTGCAGGAATTCGCCCGCGGCACCCGGGCGCGACACCGGCAGTACGGCGAGGGCTACCCGCTCGCCCTGGCGCGGCTGCTGGGGCGCAACCGGCGGCGCTACGGCGGCTACATCGTGCATACCGGCATCGTGATCCTGTTCGTCGCGTTCGCCGGCATGGCGTTCAAGACCGAGACCGAAGCCACGCTCCGCCCCGGAGAGTCGGCGTCGCTGCGGAGTCCGTACGGGCACACCTACACCTTTACGCACCTCGGCATTTCGCAGTACGATGCCCTCAATCGTCAGATCACCGCCGCCACGGTCGAGGTGCGTCGCAACGGCAAGCCGATCGGGTTCCTTACGCCCGAGAAGCGGCAGCATGTCGACGGGCTGGGTCGCCCCACGTTCCAGCCGTCCACCGAGCCGGCCATCATGAGCATGCTGCGCGAGGACCTGTACGGTGTGCTCGGCGGCACGGTCGATGGCACTGAGCAGGCGGTGTTCCGCTTCACGATCAATCCGCTGGTCTGGTGGGTGTGGTACGGCGGCATGATCGTCGCGCTGGGCGGACTGATCGTGATGTGGCCGGGGGGGTCGCCCGCCGCCCGGCGGAGCCAGGCTGGATACGCGGTGCGGCTGGTGGGAGAAAAACCGTGACCCGACGCTACGACGCTACGTTGCACGTTGATCGGCGCGACTT
>WNFX01001737.1_pt1 | contig 35783 bp, 32 predicted proteins | sample 5400111 | NCBI WGS metagenome assembly WNFX01 (sample SAMN13153363, study PRJNA577476) | soil metagenome | isolation source: 40 cm soil or saprolite under grassland replicate 1 | place: USA:California | collected 2016-06-15 | reverse complement strand
CGTGCTGGACGGGATCGGCGCCGCACTCGCGCCCGAAGGGATCCTGCTGCGCAACGACACCACGGTGCGGCGCCACGAGGGACTGCCGCTCGAGGTCGTGCCGGCGCGCGGCGCCGTTCCCGACACGGTGGCCGTGGAGGAGGCCGGCATTCGCTACCTTGCCGCACCGCGTACCGGTCAGAAGACAGGAGCGTTCCTCGACCAGCGCGAGAACCGCGTCCTCGTGGGGGGGCACACCGGCGCGGGCCGGGCGCTCGATCTCTTCACCTACCACGGCTCGTTCGCCCTCCACCTCGCTCGGCGCGCCGGCGAGGTGGTGGCGGTGGACTCGAGCGCCGAAGCGTTGGCGCGGGGGCGCGAGAATGCCACCCTCAACGAGATCACGAACATCACCTGGCGTGAGGCCAACGCGTTCGATCTGTTGCGCGACCTGGAGCGGCGCGAAGAGCTGTTCGACACCATCGTGCTCGACCCCCCGGCGTTCGCCAAGGCGAAACAGAGCGTGCTCCGGGCAATCGCCGGCTACAAGGAGATCAACCTTCGCGCCATGCGCCTCGTCGCCCCGGGCGGCGTGCTGTTCACCTGCTCCTGCTCCTACCATGTGAGCCGCGCCGTCTTCCTCGACATGGTGGCCGCCGCCGCGCGGGATGCGGGCCGTCGCCTCCAGATTCTCGCCGTCACCGGGGCGGGGCAGGACCACCCGGAGCTGGTGAACGTACCGGAGACCGGCTACCTGAAGGGTGCCCTCCTCCGGGCCGTTGACTAAACCGCTGTCCTTTACAACCTTGCAGTCCTGTCCATGCCGGCGTCCGCCCTGGTCCGCCGAGTCTTTATCGGTCTCCTCGTCGCCAACCTGGCGGTCGTCGGAGTCAAGCTCGCGGTGGGGCTCTCGTCCGGCTCCCTCGCGGTGCTCGGGGGGGCGGTGGATTCGTGCGTCGATGCGCTCAACAACGTGCTCGCCCTGATCGTCGTCCGGGTGGCCGCGAAGGAGCCCGATGAAGACCACCCGTACGGCCACGGGAAATTCGAGACGCTCGGCGCGCTGGCCATCGTGGGATTCCTGTCGATCACCTGTTTCGAGCTGGTGCGGGAGGCAGTCAATCATCTCGTGAGCGGCAGCCATCGGGTCGACGTCAGCGATTTTCAGCTCGCGCTCCTGGTCCTCACCCTGGGCGTGAACGTCCTGATCACATGGTATGAGCACCGCCGCGGAACCGAGCTCGGCAGCGAGCTGCTCGTCGCCGACGCGGCGCACACCCGGGCCGACGTCTTCATTACGGTCGGCGTGCTGGTCAGCATCCTACTCACGCGCCAGGGCTGGTGGTGGATCGATTCCGCGGTGGCGATCGTCGTCGCCCTGGTGATCGTATTCGTGGCGTATCGGATCCTCGAGCGCACGGTGCCGGTGCTCGTGGACCAGCGCGCAATACCGACCCGGGACATCCAGGAGACCGCGCAGGCCGTGCCCGGCGTGAAGGGCGCCTACGGCATCCGCTCGCGCGGCCCGTCCGACCTGCGCTACGCCGAAGTGACGATCGCCGTCGACCGCCACGCGGACGTGGAGTCCGCGCACGCGATCGCCGACCAGGTGGAGGAGCGCCTCAAGCGCGACCTGCAGCTCCACGAAGTCACCGTGCACGTGGAGCCATGCTGAGCCTCTCGGGGGAGCAGCGCTCCCGGACCGCGCGGCGGCCGCCGCGCTCGCTCAAGCAGGAATACCAGGAGTTCCTGCTGCAGCGCATCGAGGAGTACAAGAACGCGCTCACCCGCGAAGATCTGCTGGAGATCGGCGACGAAGCGGTGCGCGAGCTCGAAGACAGCGCCGCAGGCCAGTACCTCCTCACCGAGGTGCTGCTGCTCGAGCATGTCGACCGGATCATCGCCCGGCGGCTGCGGTTGCCTTCGTTCCCCCGCTGGCGCCAGAAGCACCGCGCCCTGCGCGCCGCGCAGCGCGCCCCGACGCACTGGGGCCTCGAACCGGATGGCCCGCTCGTGAGCGCGGTGCGCCGCCTCGAGCCCGGTGACCTGGCCGTCGTGGTCGGCGCGGCCGCGCTCCCGGCCGCCCTGTTTATCGCGGCGCACGACGCCGAGGTCTTCCTCATAGACCACGATCTCGGGGCCGTTGAAGGGGCGGAGAGCAGGGCCGTCACCGAGCAGCTCGCCGGCCGGTTCCAGGCGCTGGTCGTCACCTTCGGCAGCTGGTTCCCGGACGTGGCGCCGAGCCTGGTGATCATCGATCCCGCCGCCCTGGCGGCGGCGCCCGCCCGGGACCGTCACGCGCTGCTCGGCGAGCTGCAGGTTCGCACCCGCCCCGGCGGCCTGCACGTGATCCTCCCCAGCCCCACGGCGAGCGAGGTGATCCCGCTCGCCCCCGAGGCCCTGCAGGCCCAGTACGGCGGCTGGGAGATCGTCCGTCGCCGGCGTAGCAAGGCGAGCGCCGGGTTTACGGCGACGAAGCCCGAGCGTCAGCTGGACACGGCGTTGAACGTGTCAGAGTAACCACTCGCCCGCCCTGCCCAACCGTTACACGTTACACGACAACACGTTGCACGAGAGCGCGCGTGGCAAGCGCTTTGCCTCGCGCAACGGGCAACCTGCAACGTGGAACGTGGAACAGTCATGACCAGCCTGCCATTAGTTCTCGACGACGACGAGCCGATCGGTATCATCCTGCGGGCCGGCCGGAAGATGCTGCGCCCGGCGAAGATCTGGGCCTACTGCTGGTTCACTGACGAAGCGGAGGCGGGGGCGGGCGACCACACCCATCGCCATCTGCCCGAGCATATCGACTGACGCACGAGCGGGGCCGGCCCAGAGCCGGCCCCTCGTGGTTTCAGCACGTATCCTCTTTGCAGATCAGGTAGTTGGCCCGGCGGCCGGTTGCCGGGCCCCCCCGCCCTAGTCTAATCTTCAACGGTCATGGCGACCCTCACGATCAACGGCCGCTCGGTCAGTGCCGACCCCGACCAGACCATCCTCGAAGCAGCCCGCGCCGCGGGGATCCGGGACATCCCCACGCTGTGCTGGTATCCCAAGCTGCCGGTAGTCGGGAATTGCCGTATCTGCCTGGTGTCGGTGGAGGGGCAAGCGAAACTGCTCCCGGCCTGCGCCACCCAGGCGGCGGAGGGGATGGTGGTGCAGAGCGAGTCCCACGCGGCGGTTGAAAACCGCAAAGGCGTGCTCCGGCTGCTGCTCGAGCGCTACCCGGGCGAGCACCTGAGCAACGGCAACCGGAAGGGGGCGCGGCCCCGCAACGAGTTCGAGGAGTACGTCGTGCGTTATGGGGTCGTTCCCACGCCGCTCGGGGAGCGCGACCTCGTCCTGCGCCACGGCGACGAGCGGCCCGGCGATGCGATGATCCGGCACGACATGAGTACGTGCATTCTGTGCACGCGCTGCGTGCGCGCGTGTGAGGACATCCAGGTGGTCGGCGTGCTCGACGTGGGCCAGCGAGGCGAGCACACCGAGATCATCGTCGGGGCGGACGGCGACCCGGACAAGGCGGGGTGCACGTGGTGCGGCGAGTGTGTGCGGGTCTGCCCGACCGGCGCGATTTTCGAGGTGATGCCGCGCGAGCGGTTCGCGCCCGAGCAGGTGCTCCACCCGGACAAGACGGTCCGCTCGGTCTGCCCGTACTGCGGCGTCGGCTGCCAGGTGGACCTGCACGTGGCCGGCGACCAGGTCATGCGCGTCACCTCGCCGGACATCGAGCTCGACACTCCCAATCAGGGCTCAACCTGCGTGAAGGGTCGCTTCGGCTACGACTTTCCCCAGCACCACGACCGTCTCACGAAGCCGCTGATCCGCAAGGGCTGGGAGAAGGAGCAGGGCCGCTGGGTCTGGCGCGGCCGCACCGGGACGAATCGACGGGGCGGCCCGTGGCCGGCGGGCCCGCCGCGCTCAGTGGGAAAGGCGGTGCGCGACCTGCCACTGCTCGAGCGCGTGGACCTGGACATTCGCGACCGGGTGGCGACCCCGCCATCCTGGTACGAGCCGTTCCGCGAAGCGACGTGGGACGAGGCGCTGGAGCTCACGACGCAGGAGCTGCTGCGTCTCAAGCACGAGCGCGGCGGCGATTCCCTCGCCTGCTTCTCCTCGGCCAAATGCTCGAACGAGGAGAACTACCTCATGATGCGGATGTTCCGCGCCGCGCTCGGCACCAACAACATCGACCATTGCACGCGGTTGTGCCATTCCACGTCGGTCGCGGCGATGCAGCGCGCGCTCAATACGTCGGCGGCGTCGGGCTCGATGCGCGAGGTGGAGCACGCGGCCGATGTCATCTTCATCGCCGGCGCGAATACCACCGAGTCACACCCGGTGTTCGGCGCCGCCATCAAGCGCGCCCACCAGCGGGGCGCGACGCTCATCGTGGCGGACCCCCGCAAGACCGAGCTCGCGGCCCGGGCCGACATCCACCTGCAGATGCAGCCGGGCACCGACGTGGCACTCTTCAACGCCATGCTGCATCACATCGTGATGCGTGGCCTGGAGGACGAACGGTTCGTCGCCGAGCGGATGCACGCCTTCGACAAAGTGCGGGCGTCGATCAAGGCGATGACGCCGGACGTCGCCGCCAAGATCACCGGCGTCCCTGCGGACCGGATCCGCTGGGCTGCGGAGATCTACGCCAAGGGGCCGCGCACCAGCACGTTGTGGGCGATGGGGCTCACGCAACATGCCAACGGGACCGATCTCGTCACCTCGCTCCTGAACCTGATGCTCGCCTGCGGGATGATCGGGCGCTGGGGCGCCGCGATGATGCCGGTGCGGGGGCAGAACAACGTCCAGGGCGCGTCCGACGTGGGCGCGATTCCGTTCGTGTATACCGACTACCGACCGGTCAGGGATCCGAGGAACCGCGCGGAGTACGCCGAGGTGTGGGGCGTCGCGGCGGAGTCCCTCTCGCTGAAGGAGGGGCTCATGGTGACCGAGATCGTGAAGGAGGACAGCGGCGTTCGGGGGATGTACGTCATGGGCGAAAACCCGATCATCTCGGACCCGGACATCGCACACGCCGAGCACTGGTTCCAGGAGCTCGAATTCCTCGCGGTGCACGACCTGTTTCTCACGGAGACGGCCCGCTACGCCGACGTGGTCCTCCCGGGCTCGAGTTTCGCGGAGAAGACGGGCACGTTCGTGAACACCGAGCGCCGCATTCAGCTCGCCCACCAGGCGGTGGCCACGCCCGGGCAGGCGCGCGGCGACCTCGAGATCCTGATCGACCTGTCGAACCGTCTCGGGCTCGAGACCCGCTTCCAGACGGCGGAAGAGGTGATGCGGGAAATCGCGCGGGTGACTCCGTCGTGGCGCGGCGTGAGCTACGCGCGGCTCGAAGGGGCGGGACTGCAATACCCGGTGCCGACGAACGATTCGGCCGGGACCTCGTTCCTCTTCGACGACCGGTTTCCGACGGCGGACGGGAAGGGCGTGTTCGTTCCCGTCGAGTACGCGCCGCCCGTCGAGCTCCCCAACGCGGCGTATCCGTTCGTGATGAACACGGGCCGCCAGCTGTATCACTGGCACACGGGAACGATGACCCGGCGTGCGTCGGGGCTGGACCAGCGCGAGCCCACGCCGATCGTCGAGATCCACCCCGCCGACGCCCGCGAGCTCGAGCTCGCGGACGGCGACCTCGTGCGGCTGACCTCGCGCCGCAACACGATGGTGAGCTCGTGCCGCATCTCCGAGCGCGTGGCGCGGGGCCAGGTGTTCGTGCCGTTTCACTTCCGCGAGGCGGCGGCCAACCTGCTGACCAATCCGGTGCTCGACCCGTACGCGAAGATGGCGGAGCTCAAGTGCTGCGCGGTGCGACTGGAGGCCGCGCACGTGGCGGTCGCCGACTAGGAAACAAATGCGGAGTGCGGAATGCGGAAATGGATCTAGGCCTCGCCGGTCGGGTCGCTCTGGTCTGTGGCAGCACCAAGGGCTTGGGGCGCGCCGTGGCGAAGGCGCTGGGGCAGGAGGGCGCCCGCGTGGCGATCAACGGCCGCCACGAGGACTCCGTGGCGCACGCAGCGCAACAGCTCTCCTCCGAGACCGGCCAGGCGGTGCTGCCCTTCGTGGCCGACGTGGGGGACGGAGCGCAAGCCGAGGGCCTGGTCGCGCGGGTGCACCACGAGATGGGTCGCCTGGACGTGCTGTTCTGCAACGCGAGCGGCCCGCCGGCGGCCGGGTTCAGTCATCAGCCGGCCGAGGCCTTCCAGCGCGCCCTGGAGGTGAACCTCCTGTCCGCGGTCCATCTCGCTCGCGCCGCCGTGCCCCTCATGCGGAAGGTCCAATGGGGCCGCATCATCTGCCTCGCATCCGTCGCCGCCAAGCAACCCCTCCCGGGGCTCATCCTCTCCACCACGGCGCGCGCGGGTGTCCTGGGGTTCGCCAAAGCCCTGGCCGACGAGGTCGCGCCCGAAGGGATCACCGTGAACGTCGTGTGTCCCGGCTTCGTCGCGACGGAGCGGATCACGGAGCTCACCGAGACCCGCGCGAAGCGCGAGCAGCGCGCGTCGCAGGACGTCATGCGCGAGATGGTCGCGGGTATTCCGCTCGGCCGCATGGGCCGCACCGACGAGCTCGCGGCGGCGGTCGCGTTCCTCGCGTCCGAGCGGGCCAGCTATATTACCGGCGCCGTGCTGCAGGTGGACGGGGGATTCACGCGATCCATTTTTTGAACGTTTCCCCTTTCCCGTTTCCCCTTTCCCGGCTTCAATGCAAGCGATCGTAAAAGAGAAGCGCGCTCCCGGTCTCAAGGTGACGACCGTGCCCAAGCCGTCCCCCGGCCCAGGCGAGGTGCTCATCGCCGTGCGGCATGCCGGCGTGTGCGGCACCGACGTCCACATCGCCGACTGGGACGCGTGGGCAGAGGGCCGGATCAAGCCGCCGCTGGTCGTGGGCCACGAGTTCGCGGGAGAGATCGTGGCGACGGGCGACGGCGTGGCCGACCTCCGGGCCGGCCAACTGGTGACCGCAGAGGGGCATATCGTGTGCGGCCATTGCCTCCAGTGCCGGACGGGCAACAGCCACATCTGCAAAAACACCCGCATCATCGGCGTGGATCGCGACGGGGCGTTCGCGGAGTACATCGCCATGCCCGCCACCAACGTGCTGCCCCTCGACGGCGTTCCGACCACCGTCGGCGCCATCATGGACCCCATGGGGAACGCCTTCCACGCGGTCCTGACCGCCGAGATTCAGGGCCGCTCCGTCTTCGTGGTGGGATGCGGGCCCATCGGCTGCTTCGCGGTGGGCATCGCGCGCGCCGCCGGCGCCGCCACGGTGATCGCCTCCGACGTGAATGCGAAGCGGCTGGCGCTGGCGCAGCGCATGGGGGCGCACGTGACGATCAACGCCGCGACGGACGACGTGGTCCGCAGCGTGCTGGAGGCGACCGGCGGCGAAGGCGCCGACGTCGTGTGCGAGATGTCGGGCGTGCCGTCGGCCCTGCACCAGGCGTTCGCCGCCGCGCGCTTGGGGGGGCGGGTGCAGCTGCTCGGTATCCCCAAAGGCGAGGTGCCGATCGATTTCGCCAGCGAGATCATCTTCAAGGGGATCACCGTGTACGGCGTGATCGGCCGCAAGATGTACGAGACATGGCACGAGATGCGCCGCTACCTCACCGCCGGGCTGCTCGATCCCCGGCCGGTGATCACACACCAGTTTCCACTCGCGAAGATCGACGAGGCCCTCGCCGCCATCCGTGCGGGCGACGCGGGCAAGATCATCCTGGAGATCGCATGACCTTCGCCGCCCGGCTCGAGGTTGAACTCGAGCAGTTCAAGCAGGACGGAGTCTACAAGCGCCTCAACTACCTCGAGGGGCCGCAAGCCGCAAGAAGCAAGATGCAAGGGCGCGGCGAGGTCGTGATCCTCTCCTCCAACAACTACCTCGGTTTGTGCAACGAGCCGGAGGTCGTCGCCGCGGGCAAACGCGCCCTCGACCAGTTCGGGGCCGGGACGGGCTCCGTGCGCTTCATCTGCGGCACGTTCACGATTCACCGCGAGCTCGAGCAGGCGCTCGCCCGGTGCGTCGGTTGTGAGTCGTCACTCACATACGTCAGCTGCTGGAACGCGAACGAGGGACTCGTCGCCACGCTCCTGGGCGAGCAGGACATCGTGATTTCCGACCAGCTCAATCACGCCTCCATCATCGACGCGATCCGACTCGCGAAGACGATCACGAAGTGCCAGACCGCGGTGTATCGGCACTCGGACATGGCCGACCTCGAGGACAAGCTGCGCGCGGCCCAAGCGATGAACGCGCGGCTCAGGCTCATCTTTACCGATGGCGTGTTCTCCATGGAAGGCGACATCGCGAGGCTGCCGGACATCGCGGCCCTGGCGCGGCGGTACGACGCGGTGGTCGCCCTGGACGACTCGCATGCGACCGGCGTACTCGGCCCCACCGGCCGAGGGACCGCGGAGCACTACGGCATGGTGGGCCAGGTGGACATCATCACGTCCACCCTGGGCAAGGCGCTGGGCGGCGCCGCCGGTGGCTTTACGGCCGGACCCGCCGCGCTGGCCGATTACCTCACCCAACGCTCCCGCCCGCAACTGTTCTCCAACGCTCTCCCCCCCACCGTGGCGGGGAGCGCCCTCGCAGCAGTGCACTACCTGCAGCAGCACCCCGAGCTCGTGACCCGGCTCCACGAGCACGCCCGCTACTTCCGCGAGCGCCTCCTGGCCCTGGGGTTCAAGCCGTTGCCAGGTGAAACGCCCATCGTGCCAGTCATTCTGGGGGAGACCGCCAAAGCGATCCAGATGAGCGAGCTACTCCTGGACGAGGGAGTCTTCGTGACTGGATTCGGCTATCCTGTTGTACCACAAGGACATGCGCGCATCCGCTGCCAGCTGTCATCGGGACACACCCGTGATGACCTGGACTTCGCCTTGGCCGCGTTCCGGCGAGTAGGCACCAAGCTGGGGCTCATCTGACCCTTCAAGTACTTTCAAGGCTCAGAGGCTTAAAGCGAAGGGCTATCGCGTTTTCCGGACGAATTCCCTATTTTGGGGGTCGCTTTTTGACCCCTGAGGAGTCGTCCCATGCGGGTAGTCACGGTCATCGCGGTGCTGTTGGTGGGCGGGGCCGCCACACTCGACGCCCAGCACCAGTTCCAGTTCGAGTTCGGCGGGTTCGCTGCCTACACGCGCTTCGATCGCGCCTTCCAGCTCGAGAACCAGATCGGGGGCGGGGGCCGGATCGGCTTCTGGATCACGAACTGGCTGGGGATTGAGGGCGACGGCTTGTACCAGCGACCCCGGCCCAAGGCGGGGCGGGCGAACTTCCCGGTGTGGTTTGCGTCCGGGAGCCTGGTGCTGAATTTCGGCTCCGAGAAGAGCTTTTACATCCTGGGCGGCTACTCCGCCATGGATTTCAACAGCTCGGGCCTCGGGGGCTTTCGGGACGTGGGCGTGCATGGCGCCATCGGCGACCGCATCTACATCTCGGATCGGGCGGCGTTGCGTCTCGAGGCACGCGCCTACTACGCGCCCAACACGCAGTTCCCCGGCGGCTCGTGGGCAGCTCAGGTGGTCGGGTCGGCGGGGTTGTCGCTCTTCCTCGGGCCAACCCATCGCGAATCCCCGTACCCCGAAGTCCCCAAGGAGAAGCGCGACTCGATCCTCGCGGCGGGTGGCAAGGTCCCCGAGCCCGAAGCCCGGCCCAGGGGCGGCCCCAGCTATGAGCAGCGGTCGAGTGATTGGCAGCACAAATGGTACTGGGGCGGCCAAGCCGGCATCCTGGTGTTCCGCACCAACTTCGACAGCTACTCCTTCGAGCCGACGTTCGGCGGGCATTGGCTGATCACGGGGAAGCGGACGGCGCTGTACGCGTCGTTCGAACAGTCGCTTTTCCTTTCCGCCCGGCACGTGACTTTCATCGAGCCCAGCGGTGCGGTGACCCCGGGGAACGTCCAGTTCAACAACCTGCGCCGCATCATGGTCGGCGTGCTCGCGTTCCCTGCCCAGCTCCGGGTGGAGCCGTTTGCGGGAGGCGGGTTCGCCATCATGGAAGCCTTGAACGTCGAGGTGAGCTGCGCGACCTGCACCGGCTCCGATTTCGCCCAGATGCAGGACGCCGCCGACAGGGCGGCGACCAGGGCCTTCTTCTGGTGGATGGGCGGCATCGACATCAAGCAAGGCCGGCTGGCCCTGTTCGGCCACTACATCCTGACATCGGCGGCGGCCAACTTCCTGATCCAAGGCACCACCCACACCTTCCAGGGCGGCGTTCGTTATTCCCTCGGCAGCTCCAAGGAGGGTGTCACGGACCGGCAGTAAGGACCCGCAGGAAGTTCTCCCCCAGGATCTTGCGGACGTCGCCGTCCGAGTAGCCGCGCGCCTCGAGGGCGCGGACGAGCTCGGGTAACGACGTCGCGTCCTTCATGGGCCGGGGTAGCACGCTGATCCCGTCAAAATCGCTGCCCAGCCCGACGTGGTCGATCCCCATCACCTGCACGGCGTGATCGATATGATCCACCAGGCGGTCGATCGTGGGGACGTCGAGGCTCTCGGCGTGCCGGCCGACGAATTTGTCCACTTCGAACGCCGACTCGCCGGGCCGGCCGCGGTGGTGCGCCCGGATCGAGTCGGTCTGAGGCTTGAGCCGGCGACGCATCTCTTCGTATTGGTCGCGGAAGTGCTCGTCCAGGAACACCGGGTAGAAGTTGATCCCCACCACGCCGCCGTTCCGGGCGATGGCCCGGAGCTGCGCGTCGCTCAGGTTGCGCGGGTGGTGCGCCAGGGCACGGCACGACGAGTGCGAGGCGATCACCGGTCGCGTGGTGGTGGCCAGGACGTCCCGGAACGTCGCGTCGGAGACGTGTGAGACGTCCACCAGCATTCCCAGCTGGTTCATCCGTCCCACGACCTGGCGTCCGAAGGACGTGAGCCCGCCGTGCCGCTCGGGGTCCGAGGACGAGCCCGCCCAGTCGTTCCCATTGTTCCAGGTCAGCGTCATGTACCGCACCCCGAGTCGGTACAGCGAGTCGAGCTTCTCGAGCGAATTCTCGATCGCGTGGCCCCCCTCGACCCCCATGAGCGCGGCGATGTGGCCCCGCGCCGCCGCGGCGCGGACTTCCGCGGCCGTGGTGGCGAGCTCCACATCCCGGTTGGTGTCCGCGAGCGCGCGCACGGCCCCGATCAGGTCCAACGCGCGCTGAAAGGCGGTGCCCCGGGCATAGCGGGCGTCCACCCAGATCGAGAAGAACGCCGCGGTGAGCCCGCCCTCGCGCATGCGGGGGACGTCAATGTGCCCGTCGGTCAGCCGGGCGGTGATATCGGCCTTCATGTCGAGCATGCGTTGCGGCGTGTCGATGTGGCCGTCCACGATGATAGGCTGTTGGAGCACGAGCAGCAGTCCTAGCGGGAGACCCATGGAGAGCCCTCGATCAGGAACCGCAGCGGCCAGTCGGCGGCGCGGGTGATGCCGATACGCGGTGTCACACTTATGTCGTGATGATGTCGTAATTGGTTTCGGACGATACGCAGCCGGCCCCGGGTGAGCGGAAGCCCGTCGTGCCGCCCGGTCACGCCCAGCGCCTGGCACAGTTTGGCCGGACCCGAGCAGAGGTCGCGGTCGGCGACGCGCGCGCCACCGCGTCGCCGCCGCATCGTCGCGAGCCCCTCGAGAGGCTCGAGCGCGCGGATCAGCACCGCGGCGGGAAGCCCGGCCCGCTCAGTCACGGCATTCAGACACCAATGCATCCCGTAGGTGAAGTACACGTAGGCGGTGCCCGGGCGCTCGAACAGACTGGCGTTGCGGCGGGTGCGGCGTGCGCCATACCCGTGCGACGCCGGGTCATGGGTGCCAAGGTAGGCTTCGGTCTCGACGATCCGGCCCGCGGTGCGGCGGCCGCCGAGCTCGCTCAGGAGAACGTGTCCCAAAAGCCCACGCGCGACCTCAGGAGTAGGTCGCGCGTAGAACGACGCCGGCAGGGCAGCGCGTTTCACGGCCCGCCGGTGAGGCCCCGCTTCACCTTGGACCAGAAGGACTCTCCACCGCTCCCGCTGTCGACATCAGGCTCACGCGCCGGCGGCTTTGGTGCGGCAGGCGGTGCGGGCTCCACCCGCGCCGTGCGCGGCTCCGGGGCTTCTCGAGGCTCGATGCGGTCTCCCCCCCTCCCCACGCGATCCCCGCGCTCCGCCCGGCCCTCGCCCCCCCCGCCCGCCCCCCCAGCACCGCGACCCCGGCCGCCGCGGCCGCGCCCACCCCGGCGGCCCCGGCCACCCCGCTCTCCTCGCTCCGGCCGTTCGGTCAGGTCGGCACGCTCACGCTCGTCGCGGCCTCCCCCGCCCCCCCCGGTTCCGCCCGCGCCACCACTCCCGCCACGGCGACCCCGTCCGCCGCGGCCGCGGCCACCGCGCTCACGTCGCTCGTCGTCGCCTGCCGGCGCGTCGGTGGGAGCGCTATCGCCGACGACTGGCTCCGGCTTGGGCGGCAACAGCTCGATCCGCGGCTTGAAGTTGGGATCCATCTCGACGACGCCGATCTTCGGAATCTCCGGAGGCGCCACGCGTGGCCCACGCGAACCGCGACGGAACCGGGCGCTGCGCGAGGGAATGCCGACAGCGGGCGGGTTCGCCGGCCGCATCGATGGCGGGGCAGAGGACTCCGGCATCGGCGGATCGAGCGCCTCGTCGGCATCGGCGACGGCAGCGGGCTCCGCCGGCGGTGCGTCTGCCGGCGGCGGCGCATCGCGCAGCTTCACGCTATACGCTCCGTCCTCCTCCTTGGCGAGGTCGATCAACTCCCGGTCGTGCGCCTGGCGCAGCAGTTTCTGCACCTGGGCCGGCTCGACCGGCTCCTCGTCGCCCTTGATCTCCGCCATGGCCTCACCGAGCTCCTGCGCGCTCACCGGGCGGGACTCCCCACCCAACCGGCCGATGGCCTGCTTGATGAGGCCAAAGGCGCCGTCGAGGGAGAAGGCGCCGCGGCGCTCTTCGCGGGCGGGCGGGAGGGCGGGAGGCTCGTCCGCCACGGCGTGCTCCTCGCGCCCCTCGCGCACCTCGCGCTCGTCACGGCTGCCCCGACCGCGGCGTCCGCGACCACGACCTTCGCCGCGCTCGCGTGGTCGGTCGAAGGCCGCCACGCCCGCCGGCTGCGCCGCGGCTCCGGGCACGCCCGGGCCCAAACCGATCTCGTACTGGCCGTTGTCGAGCTTGTTGAGGGCGATGAGGCCCTTGTGCGCCGCCTCCACCACGAACTTCGAGAAGCGTGAGAACCCCAGGTCCTTCTCGTTGAACATCGGATCGATCTCCTGCATGACCTGCTTGAGGCGGTCGGACCGCATCACGTCGCTGTGGGCGGTCATCTGCTTCACGGCCTCGATGACCAGATCCCAGGGATCGTGCCGCTCGTGCGTGACGTCGCTCTCCTTCGTGAGACCGGCCAGTTCGTTGTAGGAGTAGTACTCGTCGCAGTTTTGGATCAGCAGGTCGCTCGACGACTCGCGGATTCCCACGCCGATGACATATTTGCCGTACTCCTTGAGCTTCAGCACGAGGGAGGAAAAATCCGAATCTCCCCCGCGAGCGGGACGATGTATTGCGGGTAGCGGCGCCAATCGGCGTAGGCGCGCTGTACGGCCACCTTCCCCTTGATGATGTCCGACTGCAGCAGGCGCCGCAGCTCCGACTGGAGATCCGAGCGGATCCCCATCGTCACGTTGTCGAAGTCGATCATCAGCGCCGCGTTGGGCGCGTGCGCGGGGGGTTCGTGGTGAACCGGTCGTGGCAAGTGGGCTTGCGGCGGTTGCGTCATGTGGTTGCGCTCAGTTCCAGGCCGACGACCTGCGCGAGCTCCCGTCGCTTCACCTTTCCGCTTCCGGTCAGCGGGAACGTGTCGAAGAAGCGCACCAGGTCGGGCACTTTGTGGTCGGCGACGGCGTCATGGCAGAAGTCCTTGAGCTCGTCGCCCGTCACGATGGAGCCCTCCGTGGGCACGACGCACGCGCAGATCAGCTCCCCGAGTGTTTCGTTGGGGATGCCGACGACGCACGCGTCGCCCACGGCAGGGTGCGTCCGGAGGACGTCCTCCAGCTCGCGTGGATAGATCTTGTAGCCGCCGCGGACGATCACCTCGGCGCGGCGACCCACGATCCTGACGTAGCCGTCCTCGTCCAGGATCGCGAGGTCGCCCGTCATCAAGAATCCCTCGGCGGTCAAGGACCGCGCCGTCTCGCCGGGCATCCGGTAGTAGCCCAGCATCACGTTCGGTCCTCTCACCGCCAGCTCGCCCACCGCTTCGGGCCCGTGCAGGCCGCCGCTCTTCAAGTCGACGACCTTCACCGTCACGCCCGCGATGGGCCGGCCGACCGTGTGCGCCCGTCGCTCGGGAGAATCCTCGAACCGGGTGACCGTCACCGTGGGCCCCGTTTCCGTGAGCCCGTAGGCGATCTGGACGTCGCACCACTGCCGAATGCGGCGGGCCAGATCGGGGGAGACCGGGCTCCCCGCGACGAGCCCCGAGCGGCAGGTGGTCGGCTTGGACTCCTCAAACGAGGGATCGCGCATGAGGAGCTCGAACATCGTGGGGACGCCGTGCACAACCGTCACACGCTCGCGCCGGATCAACTCCAGCGCGTCGGCGGCGTCGAATCGCTGTTGCAGCACCAGCGTCGCACCGGCCGTGATCGTCATGGCCACGACATGCATCCCGAAAATGGTGAACACGGGGACCGCGCCGAGCACTCGGTCTTCGCCGGTAGTCCCTAATGCCTGGCCCGACGCGCGCGCCGTCATGGTGATGTTGTGGTGTGACAGCACCACGCCCTTGGGTTTGCCCATGGTCCCCGAGGTGTACAGAATGGCGAGCGGCTGAGTGGCCGGGTCGCCCGGCGCGATCGCACCCGGCGTGGCCGGACGCTTCGACACCAGATCGGCGTAGCGATACACGCGGTCGTCGAGCCAGCGATCGGTCCCACCTACGAGAATCAGCGCGCGCAACTCCGGCAAGTCGGGGAGGATCTCGTCGTACAGCTCGACGAAATCCGAGTCCTCGTACGTTTCGGCCACGACGGCCGCCCGCACTTCGGCATGCCGCAACTGGTATTTGAGCTCGTGCGCCGTGAGTGAGGGGTCGAGGGGCACCAGGACGACGCTGCGATACGCCGCGGCGAGCCAGGTAACGACCCATTCCGGCCAGTTCGGCAGGTCCACCGCCAGCCGATCCCCCGGCTGGACGCCGAGGCCCGCCAGCGCCTCGGCAAGCGCCACCGCTTCCCGTTCGACCTGCGCGTAACTCATCCGGCGCGACCCGAATACCAAAAACTCACGGTCAGGATGCTCCCGCGCCGCTTGCGCGAAGAGCAGGGCCAGATGATCTGTCGCCACGTCTACCACGTGCCTCACAGCGGTGTGAACCTTTGAAAATAAACAACTTGCGCTGAAAGAGATAGGCCGGAAGGTGGCCCTTGGCGACAGTACGCCGGGGCGTAACGTTTTGCCTGCCAAGGGCATTCGAGTGATGGGATGAGCACGAGCGCCGGGAACGGGAGCCCAGGGTCCCTGATCGCTGAGGCACGGGCCGGGAGCCCGGACGCCCTCTCCGCTCTCTACCTGGAGCACGGAGCGGCGCTGTTCCGGCTCGCCTATCGACTCGTTCGCGCTCGCGAGGATGCTGAAGACGTCGTGCATGACGTGTTCGTCGGACTCCCGGAGGCACTGCGGCGCTACGAGGAGCGCGGCAGTCTCGCCGGGTGGCTGAAACGTGTCACCGCCCGGGTCGCGCTGATGAGACTGCGCAGCGGCAAACGACGGCGCGAGGTGGCGCTGGACGGCGCAGCCGGGCAAGCCGAACCGTCTGCGACAGCGGAGCGTGACGGGCTCCAGGCAGCCGTGAATAGGCTCCCGGATCATCTGCGCGCAGTGCTCGTCCTGAAGGAGATCGAAGGCTATGCACACGCCGAGATCGCCGAGTTGCTTGGGATCAGTGAGGGAGCGTCGCGGGTCAGGCTGACACGAGCATTGAAACGGCTGCGCAACGAGCTGGAGCGTGGACGATGATCTGGATGGATGAGCTTCGCAACATTCCCGCCCCTGAGCCGTCGGACGATCTCTTGGACCGTATCCTCGCGAGCCGGGCGGCGGGCGTGCGCCTCGTGCTGCCGACTGGTGGCTCGCGCTGGTCTGTGCGGCCGATCGGCTCCGTCGCCGCCGCCGTCGCGATGTTCGCGCTTGGCTGGCTCGCGCTTGGCGTCGTCGGGTCGAGCCGCCGGAGCACGCTCACGTCACGCGGCCTGGGAGTAAGCGAGTTTCTCGCACAGACTCCGGTGTTCGTCACCGCCGGTCACGCTCAGCAGGTTCAGGACACGGTTGGGCGAGCCAAGTATCGCCTGTTGAACCGCATCGGAGATACGCGTCTGACCCCCGGCGTCTGGAGTTATGGGAGCACGCTGACTGTAGACGGTCTCGTCACGACGCCACAAGGGAGTCGCCACTTCAGCATTGCTGCGGGACTGTACGATGGTGGACCAGTCTGGATCATCGCGACGGAAGGCAGCGGCACGTACGCCCGCGCACCCTTCCAAGACACGTTGATCGTTTCGCGGCAAGATCTCAGGATCCTGCACCGCGCCAGGCCGTTTGCGCCTACCTTACGCATGTGGGAACACCCCCGAGATTCGTCGCTGTACTTCCTGTCCTGGCGCTACGCCGATGTGGGTTGGCTAGGCTCGGTCTATCGGGCTCTCTTTCAACTGGAGCCACTCGATCGCGAGTGGCGCGGTAGTGTCTACTTACCGTGGATACATGGGAAGCGTGGCGAGCTTTGGAGTTACTACGCTCTCAACATGAGGACGGACGGCGAGGAGCGTCTTACCGTTCCGGCAGGGACCTTCAACACGTGGCGAATCGCCGTGGAAGGCCGACAGAACGCCATGACCGTGTGGGTGAGCAAGGCCTCGGGCTGGGTCGTCAAGCTAGCGATTCCCAGCGGCGAGGACGCGGTCTGGGAACAACGTCTCGTGTCGGCTACTCCCCCAGCACCTTGATGATCACGCGCTTCCTGCGCTGGCCATCCCACTCCCCGTAGAACACCCGCTGCCACGGACCTAGGTCGAGCCTACCGCCCGTGATCGGGACGATCACCTCGTGCCCGATCGTGAGGCTGCGCAGGTGGGCAGCGGCGTTGTCCTCCCCCGTTTCATTGTGCCGGTACCGCTTGGGATCCCACGGCGCGATGGTAGTCTCGAGCCACTTGAGGATGTCCGACCACAGTCCCGCTTCGTGATCGTTCACGAAGACGGAGGCGGTGATGTGCATCGCGCTCACCAGCGCGAGCCCTTCCGCGACGCCACTCTCCTGGACCTGCTCGGCGACTTGCTCGGTGATGTCGATGATTTCCTGGCGTTGCTTGGTGGTGAACCAGAGGTAGTGAGTGTGGCTCTTCATTGGTCTCCTCAATTGACCGGGAGCAGGGAGCGGGGAGCAGGGAGCGGTACTGTACGGCGTAGCACGATTCTCTGCTCCCTGCTCCCCGCTCCCTGCTCCCTGCTCCCTCTCAGTGTGTCGAATTGTCACAGGGACGTCGGACGCCTAGATTGCCCCGTCAAATATGCCCCTCCCATTCCGCCAGCGGATCTTCGTGATCCTGGTGGCGCTGACCGCCGTGCCGACCGCCCTGGCCGTCGTCGGCTGGGCGCTCGCCGTGCGAACGGTGGCGCCGTCCGCCGGGGCGCGCGTGGCGCTCGAGGAAGTGGCGGCCTCGGCCCGCCTCATGGTGGATCGGATGGACACGACCCACCTGTCGCCGCGGGAGCGGGCGGCCTTCCGGGAGCATCTGGAGCAGCTCTCCAACTCGGTGACCCTGGCGCGCCGGGCGGAGACCTACCTGCGCTACTATGCCGGCGGGTTCGCAGCCGTCGTCTTCGTACTCGGAGCGCTCGCGGTCATCGCGGGCGTACGCGTGGCGGGCCACCTGTCGCGCCAGCTCTCCCGCCCGATCGACGAGCTGGTGGGCTGGACGCGGCTGATCCGGCGGCGCATGCCGCTGCCGGCGGGCCCGCCGACCCGCGGGGCTCCGGAATTCGAAGCGCTGCGCCAGGCGCTGCGCGAGCTCGCGACGGCGCTCGAGGCGGCGCGCGAGCGCGAGCTCGAAGCGGAGCGCCTGCGGGCGTTCCGCGAGGTGGCGCGCCAGGTGGCGCATGAGATCAAGAATCCCCTTACGTCCATGCGGATCGCCGTAGACCAACTGCGGCGGTCCCTAAAGGACTCCCTGACGGTCGCAGGCGGTCAGGCGGACGGGCGGACGGGCATGGCAGTGGAAGTCATGGGCGCCGAGACCGAACGGCTGGAGCGGCTCGCGAAGGAGTTCTCCGAGTTCGGTCGGCTCCCCGAGGGGCCGAAGAGCGAGGTGGATCTCGTGGACCTCCTGATGGACCTGGGCAAGAGCGCCGTGCCGTCCGAGGTTGACGTGTCGGTGCGGGCCAACGGGGAGCCCTGCAAGCTGCTGGGGCACTACGATCCGCTGCGGCGGGCGTTCGCGAATCTGTTGCGCAACGCCGCGGAGGCGATGGGTGGGCGCGGGTCGATCGAGATCGCGGTGAGCCGGGACGGCAACGGGTTGGCGGTGACGATCGCCGACCATGGGGGCGGGATCCCGGACGACCTGCGCCAGCGCGTGTTCGAGCCGTATTTCACGACCAAACGGGACGGGACCGGTCTGGGGCTCGCCCTCGTACGCCAGACGATCGAGGCCCACAACGGCACCATCACCGTAGCGGAGACGCCGGGCGGCGGCGCCACGTTCTCCATCGTGCTGTCGGCCGGGTGAGCCCGCGCGTCCTGCTCGTCGATGACGAGACGAACATCCGCAAGATGGTCGCGGCCCTGCTCCAGTCGGAGGGGTTCGAGACGGCGGAGGCGGCGAACGGCAGCGCGGGACTGGCGGAGGTGGAGCGCGACGCGCCTGATGCCGTATTGCTCGATCTGATGATGCCGGGCGGGCCCGACGGCCTCGCCACGCTGGAGCGGCTCAAGCGCGTGGCGCCCGACCTGCCGGTGGTGATGATGAGCGGCAAGGCGAACCTCGCCGATGCCGTGAGGGCGACCAAGCTGGGCGCCTTTCAGTTCCTCGAAAAGCCGCTGACGCCGGAGGGCCTCCTCACGACGCTGCGGGCCGCGCTCGAGCTGTCGCGCACGCTCGCCGAAAACCGGCGCCTGCACGAAGCCCTGGGCCACGCCGACCCGCTCGTGGGCGTGAGCAGGGCGATGGAGCAGCTGCGTGCGCTGATCGCGCGGGTCGCACCCACGGAGGTGCGCGTGCTGATCACCGGCGAATCCGGGACCGGCAAGGAGCTCGTCGCCTCCGCCATCCATCGTCAGAGCGGGCGCGCCGGCCGACCCTTCGTGTGCGTGAACAGCGCGGCGATCCCGAAGGACCTGGTCGAGTCGGAGATGTTCGGTCACGAGCGCGGCGCCTTCACGGGCGCCACCGAGCGACGCGTGGGGCGGTTCGAGCTCGCGGACCGCGGCACCCTGTTTCTCGACGAGGTGGGCGACCTCGGGCCCGAGGCCCAGGCGAAGCTGCTGCGCGTGCTCGAGTCGGGAGTGATCGAGCGGCTCGGCGGCGAAAAGCCGGTCACGGTGGACGTGCGGGTGATCGCGGCAACCAACAAGGATCTCTCGAAGGCCTCGCTGCAGGGCCAGTTCCGGGAAGATCTGTTGTTCCGCCTCAACGTCCTCCCGATCCACATCCCGCCGCTGCGCGATCGTCCCGACGACATTCCACCGTTGGTGCAGCACTTCGCCGCCCGTCAGGCGACGCGGCTCGGCCGGTCGGTGCAGTTCGACGCCGGCGCGGTGCAGCTGCTCGCCTCCTACCCCTGGCCCGGCAACGTGCGCGAGCTGGCGAACATCATGGAGCGGCTCGCCATCCTCGCCGGCGGGGACGTCGTGACAGCCGACGACGTCGCGCGCGTCGTGCCCGGAGACGGCGCTCCCTCCTCCACGGCGCCGAGCGAGGGCTGGAGCGACGTGGCACTGGCGGAGGCCCTCGACAGCTACGAGCGCACGCTCATCGCGCGCGCGCTGTCGGCGGCGCGAGGCAACGTGGCGGACGCGGCCCGCAAGCTCGCCACCGATCGCGCGAACCTGTATCGCCGCATGCACCGGCTCGGGCTCGAGCCGCCGCGAAACGTGACGGGATGACTCCCGCGCCCCCAACCAGGATGCCCGCCATGCGCGCTCTCGTCCTCGTCGCTCTCTGTGCGCTCGGCCCGGCCGTGGCCGCCGCGCAGGACACCGCCATCGTCATCCAGCCCGAGAGCGCCGGGCTGGTGATGCCGCCGCCCGCGCTGCCTCATGCCGTCGCGGAGGACGCGGTGCGCCGCTACAACGCGGCCACCTCGACGCGGCTGGTGGGTCGCTCGCGCCTGCCGCACGGGAACGAGTGGCGCGGCGACGTCGCCGTACGGAACGGCAGCGTGGTCGTGGCGGGCCGCGTGGACGGCACGCTGCTCGTCATCAACGGCGACGCGATCCTCGACTCCGGCGCGGTGGTCACCGGCGACGTGATCGTGGTCGGCGGGACGATGGCGCGCAGCGCGACGGCGACGATCGCCGGCGACGTACGCGTGTACACGGCGCCGCTCGCCTACCGTACCAAAGGCGAGGAGATCGCACTCGCCCCGCCCGACCTGCGCCGCTGGTTCCGGCGGCTGGGGATTGAAAAGTCGTGGGGTACGGCCGACTCGCGGTCGTCGCTCACGCTCGCCACGGGCGGCACCTTCAACCGGGTCGAAGGCCTGCCGGTGGTGTTCGGGCCGTTGTTCGACTGGAAACTGCACCGCAACGTGCGCCTGCGAATCGACGCGCTCGGGGTGTTCCGCACCGCCGGAGACTTCACCAACAAGCGGAGCGACCTGGGCTACCTGCTGCGCACCGAGCTGCGCGCGGGAGAGACGCCGGCTTACGGGATCGAGTTCCGCGCCTTCGACGACGTCGCCCCGGTCGAGGATTGGGGCCTGCGTGGCGGCGAAGTCGGGTGGGCCGCGTTTCTGTTCCAGCGCGACTATCGCGATTACTACCTGAGCAAGGGGATCGCGGGCCGCGCCTTCGTCCAACCCGACCGCTCGCTTCGCCTCGACATCGAGGTGCGGCATGACGAGCAAACGACGGTCAAGGCGCGCGACCCGTGGACGGTGTTCCGCAACGATCAGGCCTGGCGCCCCAACTCGCCGATCGACGACGGGCATTACACGACGCTCGCCGGCACCGTCACCTTCGACACCCGCAACGATCGGCTCGACCCGACCGCGGGCTGGTTCCTGCGCGCCCGTTACGAGAACTCGCGGTCGCAGGACGTGACCCCCCAGACCGGCGTACCGGCGGCCGTCCGCGCGCCGATCCCAACCGACGGCTCCTACGCATTCAGCCGTTTGTTCTTCGATTTCCGCCGCTACACACGCGTGAGCCCGTCGGGACGCGTGAACCTGCGGCTCTTCGCCGGCGGCTGGATCGGCGGTGACCCGCTTCCGCTGCAACAGCGGCTGTCGACGGGGGGGCCCGATCCGCTCGCGGGGTACGGCTTTCGGCACAGCGCGTGCAACGGCGACATCATCGACCCCGCGTTCCGGGGCACTCGACTGGCGGCATGCGACCGCGTGATCCTCGCCCAGGCCGAGTACCGCGGTCACCTCTCGCTGCACTGGTCCTATGGCTCGTCGGCCCCCGCGGATGAGGGCGCGAAGTCGCTGTTCACGCTCCAGGGCCCGGACTTGGTCGTCCTGGCGGACGCCGGACAGGCGTGGCTCGTGGGCGGGGGGCCCGGTCGCCTGCCCGCCGATCGGCTCCCGACGCTCGGCAGCTGGCTCGCCGACCTCGGTCTGGGCGTCGATTGGGGGGGGCTGGGCCTGTACGTGGCGAAGGCCGTAACCGCAGGGGAGCCGCTGCGATTCACGCTACGACTCGATCACCGCTTCTAAGGTGAGGTCGGGCCTCGCATTCCTGGCCCTGGTCGGCGCGGTGACGGCCTCTCGGGCCGCCGCGCAAGCACCCGCGTTGACGGTCATTATCCAGAGCGGCGTCACGCGGGTCCAAACCACCGCGCTCCTCGCCGACGGCAAGTACGCGGGCCTCATGCGCTCCGGGTTTCCGCTTCGCCTGCACTATCGCCTCGAGCTGTGGCGCTCCCGCTCCGGCTGGTTCGATCAGTACGTCGACGAGACGCCGTGGGACGCGGTCGCGCGTCACGATCCGCTCGCCGACGATTTCGTGCTGATCCGCACCGGCGGCAGCGTGGCCCGGTACGGCACGCCGGAGGACCTCGGGCGCGCGCTCGAGCTCCCCTACCGCATCAAACTGAAGATCAAAGGCTCCGGGAACTTCTACTTCTTTTGTCGGCTCGAAGTGACCACGCTCAACGAAACGGACCTCGAGGAGCTGAGCCGCTTCCTCAAGGGGGACGTGGGACCGGCGGTTTCAGGAGGCGCCAACTTGGGCGGCGCGCTCGCCCGCGGAGCGCAGCGGCTGCTGATGCGGATCGCGGGCCTCCCGCGGCTCACGCTCGAGGCGCGGTCCGAGACGTTCGGCCGGCGGGAGGACTAGGAGCCGAACCGCTGGTCGATCGCGCGACGGATAGCGTCCAGCGAGCTGCCGTGGGCCGCGAGCCGCGTCGCGAGCGTCGCTTCGCCCATGCAGATGTCGCACCGCGAGCCGTGGTCGGACTCGAAGCAGGTGAGCAGCGAGCGATGCCCGAAATGCTTGGCGCACTCGCAATAGCAATGGACGCCGTCGAGCACGTGCGGGACGCTGCGCGCAGCCGCGTATGCCTCGGCAGCCCCGGGGGTGTTCGGGACCGCGCCCGGAGGCAACACCCGCTCGGCGGTCACGCCGCGGCGGGGTTCGGGGTGCACGACCAGCCCGCCCGCGGGCTTCGTCCCGAGCAGCCCCACAACCGCCGCCCCCGCCAGTCCCGCGATGATCCAGAGCAGCTTTGGGGTCACAGCGCCTCGAGGGTCGCCAACACCTCACCACCGTAGAACAGCCGGATGTACTTGGACTGGATGGATGTGAGCCGACGCACCGCCCACGCCAGGTGTACGAAATGCGGCTCGAACGGCGGCCGCAGCGGGTGCATCCCCGCCTCCTCGGGCAGCAGGTTGCCTTTGCGCGTGTTGCAGCTCGAGCACGCGGTAAGGACGTTGTTCCACCCGTTGGTCCCCCCACGCGACAGCGGAACCAGGTGATCGCGGGTGAGGCATTCCCGATGCCGTAGCTCGTGCTGGCTCCGCCCGCAGAACTGGCAACGGTAGTTGTCACGGGCGAAGAGGAAGGTGTTGGTCACCTGGCGGCGGAACCGGCGCGGCACGTGGACGAATTTCACGAGCCGGATCACGGCCGGCCGCGGGATGGCCAGGCGCTCGCTCCTCACCGCCGGCCCCTCCGCCTCGACGATCTCCGCCTTACGGTCGATCACAAGCCGCAGGGCCCGGCGCACGGGCACCATGGTAAGGGGCTCGAATGAGGCGTTGAGCGCTAGGCAGCGCAAGGGACTCCCTCGGTGAAAAAGCGGCCGTCTCGCTCAAGGCTTTGAGCCGGACGGCCACGTATGGTACACAACCTGCTAAGCGGCGGCAAGACCTCGGGTTAAGGCCCTCCATCAGAGGTGAATGCAGCGCGCAGTGCCTCCAGCTGCTCCGCCACAGAGCGCCGCGACGACCCTCCGGGGGTGGCGCGGCTCTCCACCGAGTCCTCCCACGTTCCCAGCTGGGACAGCGCCGCGGCGAGCGCGGGATGGATGCCGGCCGCCACGGGGCCAGGCACTCGATCGAGCGGCACCCCGGAGCGCTCGGCCTCGCGCACCAGGCGACCCACGAGGCCGTGGCTCTCGCGAAACGGCACGCCGGCTTCCACCAGCAGGTCGGCGAGGTCCGTCGCGCGCAGCGAGGCATCGAGCGCGGCCCGCATCCGCTCGGCGTCCACGCTCAGCGCGGCGACGGCCCCGGTCGCGGCGGGCAGGACCAGCGCCAGCGTGTCGAATCCGTCGAACAGCAACGCCTTGTCCTCCTGGAGGTCCTTGCTGTACCCGGCCGGAAGGCCCTTCAGCGTCGTGAGCAACGCCACGAGGTCGCCCAGCAGCCGGCCCGATTTCGCGCGCGCCAGCTCGAAGATGTCGGGGTTGCGTTTCTGCGGCAGCAGGCTCGAGCCGGTGCTGAAGTCGTCCGACAGCCGCACGAACCCAAACTCCGCGCTCGTATAGAGCACGATTTCGGCCGCCAAGCGCGAGAGGTGCGTGCCCACGAGGGTGAGCGCAAACAGGACTTCGGCGACGAAGTCGCGGTCGCCCGTCGCATCCAGGGCGTTCGCGGAGACCGAGCGAAACCCGAGTGCTTCCTTCAGGAGGACGCGATCGACGGCAAACCCCGATCCCGCGAGCGCCCCGGATCCGAGCGGCAGCTCCGCCACGCGGCGACGGGCGTCCGCCAAGCGTTGGCGGTCGCGCACCAGAGGCCACGCGTGCGCGAGCAGCACGTAGGCCCAGCGCACCGGTTGGGCACGCTGGCCGTGCGTGTACCCGGGCAACAGGGCATCCACGCCCTCCACGGCGCGCGCCACCAGTGCGCGTCCGAGCGCGGTGAGGTCCGAGTCGAGCTGGTCGATCGCCCCGAGCGTCCAGAGACGCAGATCGGTCGCCACCTGGTCGTTGCGCGATCGGCCCGTATGCAGCTTGCCGGCGACGGTACCCACCTCCGCGTACAGCAGTCGCTCCACGAGGGTGTGCACGTCCTCGTCCGGGGCACCCACCGCGGCGCCATCGGCGAGCCGCTCCGCCACGCGGTCGAGGCCCTCGAGCAGCTGGTGCTCCTCGGTGGCCGTGAGCACCCCGACCCGGCCGAGGGCTTGGACCCATGCCTTGCTCGCGGCCACGTCCTGGGGCCAGAGCCGGTGGTCCACCGGCAGGCTGCGATTGAGCGCGTCGAGCGCTTCACTGGGGCCGAGGCTGAAGCGACCACCCCACATCTGGTGCGCGGGCGGGGGGGCCGGTGTCTCCGTCGGGTGGCGCGGCATCAGTCCGCCGCCGCGCCGACTTCTTGCTGGCGGCGCGCCGCGTCGATGCCGGACCCGATCCGGATCGAGAGACCGTAGAGATGGATGAACCCCTCGGCATCTTTTTGATCGTAGACGTTGTCCTTGCCGAAGGTGGCGTACGAGGGCTGGTACAGCGCGTAGGGACTTTCCCGCCCCGCGACCGTGAGGCCGCCCTTGAAGAGCTTCAGCCGCACCGCGCCGGTCACCCGCTTCTGGGTGCTCGCGACCGCGGCGTCGAGCGCCTCCCGCTCCGGCGTCCACCAGCGACCGTCGTACACCAAGTCGGCGTAGCGGAGCGCGAGCTCGTCCTTGAGCCGAAGTGTGCGGCGGTCGAGCACCAGCTGCTCGAGCTCGCGGTGCGCCGCATGCAGCAGCGTCCCGCCCGGGGTCTCGTAGACACCGCGCGACTTCATCCCCACCAACCGGTCCTCCACGACGTCCGCCCGGCCGACGCCGTGCTCGCCCGCCGTGGCGTTCAGCGACTCGAGCAGCTCCACCGGGCCCATGGGGACGTGGTTCACGCTGACGGGCGTCCCCTCCTCGAAACCGATCTCGACCACCACAGGCAGGTCGGGGGCTTCGAGCGGGTCGCGTGTCATGACGAAGATGTGCTCTGGGGGTTCTTTAGAGGGGTCTTCCAGGATGCCGCCTTCGTGAGAACAATGCCAAAGGTTGCGGTCGGTCGAATACGGCTTATCGACTGTCGCCTGGACGGGCACGCCCTTCGCCTTCACATACGCGATGAGGTCTTCGCGGCTCTTGAACTGCCACTCGCGCCACGGTGCGATGACCTGGAGTTCGGGCGCGAGGGCGGCGTAGGTCAGCTCGAAGCGGACCTGGTCGTTTCCCTTGCCCGTGCAGCCGTGGGCCAGCGCTTGCGCGCCGGCTTGTTGTGCGAGCGCGACGTGGTGCGCCGCCATGACCGGGCGCGCCATGGCGGTGCCGAGCAGGTAGGTGCGCGCGTACACGGCGCCGGCGCGGAGCGTGGGAAACACGAAGTCGCGGACGAACTCTTCGCGCAGGTCTTGGACCACACAGTCGACGGCGCCGGAGCGCTTCGCCTTTTCCACGAGGCCGGCGAGCTCGCCCGTTCCCTGCCCCACGTCGGCCGCGAAACACAGCACCCGGGCCGCATACCTCTCGCGCAGCCAGGGAACGATCGCGGACGTGTCGAGTCCACCCGAATAGGCGAGTACCACCAACGGCCCCATGCGTGCCCCCTGTCGGTTTATGCAGTAGGATGCATAAACATACAACAGCCGGTTGGCCTGTCAACGCCCGGCGGCGGTCTAGCGTACTCCCGCCGTCTGGCCGATTCTTAGGGCCTCCATGAACCGCCGAGACGTGTTCCGCTCCCTCGCCGTCGCGATCCCGGTTAGGGGATCGGGGATCGGGACTCGGGACTCGGGACTCGCGACTACAGGAGGACACACACGATGATGGAGCGGCGCGACTTCGTTCGGACGCTGGGTGCTGCGGCGCTTGGGCCAGCGTTACTGCCCCTAGCCCCCAGCCCCTATCCCCGAGCCCCTCTCCGCAAGCTCGACCACGTCGGGCTGCAGCTGTACACGGTGCGCGACGAGATGAAAAAGGACGTCGAGGCAACGATCGCCCGCGTCGCCGCGACCGGCTACACCGAGGTCGAGTTCGCGGGCTACTTCGGCAAGCGCCCCGCCGAGGTGCGCGCCATGCTCGACCGCCACGGCATCACCGCGCCGTCGGCGCACATCGGCTCGATCGCGCCCGACGCCTGGCGCGAGGCGCTCGACGCGGCGCACGTGATCGGTCACAGCTACGTCGTCGTCCCCTGGATCGCGGTGGAAGCTCGCACGGGAGTGGACGGTTACAAGAAGATCGCCGCGGACTTCAACCGCGCGGCGGAGCAGGCGCACGGGGCGGGGCTGCAGTTCGCTTATCACAACCACGACTTCGAGTTCGCTCCAGTCGAAGGCAAGCTGCCGTACGACATCCTGCTCGCCGAGACCGATCCCAAGCTCGTCCAGATGGAGATGGACCTGTACTGGATCACCAAGGGAGGGCAGGATCCCCTGGCGTACTTCGCACGCTGGCCCGGGCGGTTCCCCCTGGTTCACGTGAAGGATTCGCTGGGCCCACCCGACAACAAGATGGCCGACGTGGGCGCCGGTAAGATCGATTGGAAGCGAATCTTCGCCAAGGAGCAGCAGGCCGGTATCAAGCACTTCTTCGTGGAGCACGACCAGCCGGCGGACGCATTCGCGTCCATCAAGGCGAGCTGCGAGTACTTGAAGCGCCTGGAATTCTGAAAGGTGTCAGGTGCTAGGTGCGAGGGGGGCGGCATGACTGACCGCCGACGCTTCCTTACCGCCTCGGGGGTCGCCTTGTCCAGTCTCGCCCTCGGCAACGCGGTCGGGACTGACCCCGGGCGCAAGCCCGGTGTACACGGGGCCCTGGACCGGGTCCCGCCCGGCCGCCTCAAGCAGTCCGTGTCGCGCTGGCCCTATCGACAGATACCGTTGCCCGAGTTCGCGCGTGCGGCCGCCGGGATGGGGCTCGCCGCAATCGACCTGCTCGGTCCCGACGACTGGGACCCGGTGCGCGAGGCGAGCCTCGTGTGCTCCATGGGCTATCCCACCGCACGCCGCGATTTCATCGCGACCGGGTTCAACGATCGCGCGAACCACGCGATGCTCTTGCGGGAGCTGGAGGAGACCCTTCCCCTGGCAGCGCGTCACGGCGTCCCGAATGTGATCGCGATGTTCGGCAACCGTCGGGGCAAGAGCGACGCGGAGGCGATCGACAACTGCGTCGCGGGGCTCAACGCGATCAAGGCGCAGGCGGAGGAGCAGCGCGTCACGATCTGCCTCGAGCTGCTGAACAGCAAGGTGGACCACGCGGACTACCAGGGCGACCGGACGGCCTTCGGGGTCGCGGTGGTGAAGGCCGTGGGCTCAGCGCGCGTCAGGCTGCTGTACGACATCTATCACATGCAGATCATGGAAGGCGACATCATCCGCACCATCCGCGACAACCGGGAGTGGATCGCCCACTTCCACACCGGGGGCGTGCCGGGCCGCCACGAGCTGGACGGCACGCAGGAGCTGAACTGGCACGCGGTCGCATCGGCCATCGCCGACACCGGCTTCGCGGGGTTCTTGGCGCACGAGTTCACGCCGACGCGCGACCCCCTCACCTCGTTACGACAGGCCGTGGAGACCTGCACCGTATGACCGAGCCCCGAGCCCCGAGCCCCCAGTCCCGAGTATACGACGTGTGTATCGTCGGCTCGGGGGCGGGCGGGGGAATGGCCGCCTACGCTCTCACCAAGGCCGGCGCCGATGTCGTGGTGCTCGAGGCGGGCGAGCCGTGGGACAACGCGAAGGACTCGGCAATGCTGACGTGGCCGTACGAGTCGCCGCGCCGCGGGCGATCCACCAAGGAGCGACCGTTCGGCGAGTTCGACGCCTGCATCGGCGGATGGGAAATCCCCGGCGAGCCGTACACGCGCGCGCCGGGCACCGAGTTCGCCTGGTGGCGGGCCCGCATGGTCGGTGGCCGCACCAACCACTGGGGCCGCATTTCACTGCGCTTCGGGCCGTACGACTTCAAGCGCAAGAGTCGGGACGGCCTCGGCGACGACTGGCCGATCTCCTACGACGACGTCGCACCGTACTACGACCAGGTCGACCGGCTCATCGGGGTCTTCGGCAGCAAGGAGAGCCTCCCGAACGAGCCGAACGGGGTGTTCCAACCGCCGCCACGCCCTCGCTGCCACGAGCTGCTCGTCAAGCAGGCGGCCGATCGGCTGCACGTCACCTGCATTCCAGCACGCCTCTCGATTCTCACTCGGCCCCTGAACGGACGAGCCGCGTGCCACTACTGCGGCCAGTGCGACCGCGGCTGTAGGGTCAACGCGAACTTTACGTCCACGAACGTGCTGATCGCGCCCGCCCTCGCCACGGGGAAGCTCACCCTCCTCACGAACGCGATGGCGCGCGCGGTGCTCGTGGATGCGAGCGGCCGGGCCACGGGTGTCGCGTACGTCGACAAAGCGACCGGGACCGACCAGCGCGTGCAGGCGAAGGTGGTGGTCCTGGCCGCGAGCGCCCTGGAGACCGCCCGTCTGCTGCTCAACTCCACGTCGTCACGGTTCCCGAACGGTCTCGCGAACGCGAGCGGCACCGTCGGCAAGTACATCACGGATACGACCGGCACCGACGTCGGCGGCTTCATTCCGAAGATGATGGATCACGTGCCCCACAACCACGACGGCGTTGGGGGCATGCATCTCTACATGCCGTGGTGGCTCGACAACGCGAAGCTCGACTTCCCGCGCGGCTATCACATCGAGGTCTGGGGCGGTACCCGGGTGCCGTCCTACGGCGTCTTGGGCGGGATTCAGCGCTACCCGTCAGGCGGCGGCTACGGCCAGCAGCTCAAGGACGACTACCGTCGCTACTACGGCGCCACCATCGGATTCTCGGGCCGCGGCGAGATGGTCCCCAACGACGACAGCTACTGCGAGATCGATCCACGCACGCTGGACCGGTGGGGCATCCCGGTGCTCAGGTTCCACTGGAAGTGGGCGGATCACGAAGTCAAGCAGGTGAAGCACATGCAGGAGACCTTCCGGGCGCTCATCGCCGAGATGGGAGGGAAGGTGTTCTCCCCGATGCCGACGCGCGAGCAGGGATACGGCATCGCGGCGGGCGGCACCATCATCCACGAGCTGGGCGGGGCGCGCATGGGCGATGACCCCAAGACCTCCGTGACGAACCGCTGGTGCCAGGCGCACGACTGCAAGAACCTGTTCGTCGCCGACGGCGGGCCGTTCGTGTCGCAGGCGGACAAGAACCCGACCTGGACCATCCTCGCGCTGTCGATGCGGACCAGCGACTACATCACGGATCAGATGAGAAAGGGCGCGCTGTGAGGGCCTTGGAACGTCCGAAGCCGTGGGGCGCCCCCTTCGGCTCGGGACGCCTGACAACCGCACCCGTCAACCCCCCGCGTCTTCGCCTGCGGGGGCGCCCCACGGCTTCGGACTCGGCGCGAGACCGCGCCCAAGGCGCGGGAGCAGGCAGTCCCGAAGGCGAAGACGCAAGGGGCAGGGTGGGGCTGCTGTCAGGCGTCCCGAGCCGGAGGGACTGCCCGCTCCCGTGCCGATCCGAGCCTGAGAGACGAGGTCTGGTATGGCTGACATGAATCGACGCGATGTCATCGGCCTGCTTGCCACCGCTCCGCTGGCGGCCGCCTTCCCGTGGACGGCCGAGTCGGTACGCGAGGCATCGGCCCGGGCGCGCGAGGCGCTCGCCCGCGGCACGCCCTATGAGCCGAAACAGTTCACGCCTCACGAGTGGGAGACGGTGCGCGCGCTCGTGGACCTGATCATTCCCAAGGACGAGCGCTCGGGAAGCGCCACCGAGGCCGGCGTGCCGGAATTCATGGACTTCATGCTCGGCGACGACGCTGATCTGCAAACCCCCATGCGCGGTGGGCTCGCCTGGCTCGATCGCCAATGCGACGACCGCTACGGCAAGACCTTCGTCGCCTGCGCCGCACAGGAGCGCACCGCCGTGCTCGACGACATCGCCTGGCCGGCCAAGGCGAAGCCCGAGCACGCCGCGGGCGTGGCCTTCTTCAACCGGTTCCGCGACCTCACGGCGTCGGGGTTCTTCTCCAGTCGCATCGGCGTGCAGGACCTGCGGTATATCGGGAACACCTTCGTCTCCGCCTGGAAGGGGTGTCCCCCGGAGGCACTCGCCAAGCTGGGCGTACAGTACGGCGACTGACGGGAAACGGGAAAGGGGACACGGGAAACGTGACGGCGAGCAAGCGCCTGGGCGTCGGATTCGTCGGAAGCGGGTTCAACGCGCGCTTTCACCTCCTGGCGTTCCAGAGCGTGCGGGATGCGGACGTCCTGGGTGTATGGAGCCCGAACCAGAAGCATGCTCAAGAGACGGCCGCCATCGCACGGAAGCTCGATGTAGGGGAGGCGAAGCCGTTCCGTTCGCTCGCGGAGATGGTCGCCGACCCCGGGATCGATGCGGTGTGGGTGTGCGGTCCGAACTTCGCGCGCATCGAGAACTTCGAGGAGATCGCGGACACCGTCTCCAGCGGGAAGGGAGCGCTCCGCGGGATCGCGTGCGAGAAGCCGCTGGCCCGCAATGTCGCCGAAGCGAAGCGGGTCCTCGAGCTCACGAAGCAGGCCGGAATCGCCCACGGCTATCTCGAGAACCAGGTGTTCACGCCCGCCGTGGCGCAGGGGCATGGGATCATCTGGGCTCGCGGCGCCGCGCTCACCGGCCGCCCCTACCTCGCTCGGGCGGCGGAGGAGCACAGCGGACCCCACATGCCCTGGTTCTGGCAGGGCAAGCTCCAGGGTGGCGGGGTGTTGAACGACATGATGTGTCACTCCGCGCTGGTGGTGCGGCACTTGTTGACTCAGCCCGGCGCGCCATTCATATCCGTGCGCCCGGCCCGGGTGACGGGGCACATCGCGAGTCTCAAGTGGAGCCGTCCCACGTACGCCAAGCGGCTGCAGCAGCAGATGGGCAAGGACGTGGATTACACCAAGGCCCCGTCGGAGGACTTCGCGAGCGTCGTGATCGAGTTCGAGACCGACGACGGCGCCACGGTGATCGGCGAAGCAACCACCTCATGGAGCTTCGTCGGTGCCGGGCTGCGGCTCTCGGCCGAGCTGCTCGGCCCCGAGTACTCCATGTCGTGGAACACGCTCGAGAGCGGGCTCAAGCTGTTCTTCAGCCGCGAGGTGAAAGGGAAGACGGGCGAGGACCTGGTCGAGAAGCAGAACGCCGAGATGGGACTCATGCCCGTGGTGACGAGCGAGTCGGCGACCTATGGGTACGACGCCGAAGACCGGCACTTCGTGCGCGTGTTCCTGGGTCGGGAGCGCCCGCTGCTCACGTTCGACGACGGTCTGGACGTGGTGAAGCTCCTGATGACCGCGTATATGAGCGCCGAGCAGGGGAAGACGCTCGATTTTCCGCCGGCGGGCATCGAGCGGTTCGTGCCGGCGGTGGCGAAGGGGACCTGGAAACCATGAACCGATTGCTGGCGCTCCTCGCGCTCGTTACCGCGGCGGGACCCATGATGGCGCAACAGTGGCCTGTCCATTCTATGGACCGCCCGCGCCCTCCCGTCGTCGATCCCGGCCCCGAGCGGCCACCGCAACCGCCGCCCTCCGATGCCATCGTACTGTTCGACGGCAAGGATCTCTCGCAATGGCAATCGCAGGACGGCTCACCCGCCAAGTGGGTCGTGCGCGACGGGTACGCGGAGGTCGCGCCCGGCACCGGGGCGATCACGACCAAGCGCGGCTTCGGCGACATGCAGCTCCACATCGAGTGGGCGACGCCCACGCCGCCGAAGGGTGAAAGTCAGGAGCGTGGCAACAGCGGCGTGATCCTGATGACACACTACGAGATCCAGGTGCTCGATTCGTACCACAACGACACGTACGCCGACGGCCAGGCCGGGGCCGTATACGGTCAGACGCCGCCGCTCGTGAACGCGTGCCGACCCCCAGGCCAATGGCAGACCTACGACATCATTTTCCGACGGCCCCGCTTCGCGTCCGACGGCACCGTGCGGGACTCGGCGCGGGTCACGGTGCTGCACAACGGCGTGCTGGTGCAGGACAACACGGTGATCACCGGTGGGACGGTGCACGGGAGGCGTGCGCGCTACGAGCCACACCCGGACAGGCTGCCCCTCTTCCTGCAGGACCACGGTAACCCGACCCGGTACCGGGACATCTGGGTCAGGGAAATACAGGAGTAGAATCGTGTCGCTGCTCGCCGCGCTGGCATTCGTCCTCGCGGGGGATTCCATCCCCGCCGTCGTTCCGCGCCCGGCGCACATCACCGTGCGGCCGGGGGCGTTCGCACTGAAGGCCGGCACCGTGATCGTGACCGATCGCGCCCTCCGGGGGCTGGGCGAGCTGCTGGGTGACTACCTCTTCCCCGCCACCGGTCTGCGGCTCGCCGTGCGCACCGGCGTTCCCGCAGAGACGCAGGTGATCTCCATCCGCCTCGACTCCTCCCTCGCGCGGCTTGGCGACGAGGGCTATCGGCTCGATGCCAGCCCGTCACGCGTCGCGATTCGCGCCTACCGAGCCGCGGGCGCGTTCTACGGGATCGGGACGCTGCGCCAGCTCCTCCCGCCCGCGGTCTTCCGGCAGGGCGAGATGCGCGGCGTCGCGTGGAGCATCCCCGCGGTCGCGATCGAGGATGTGCCCCGGTTCGCGTGGCGCGGCGTGCACCTCGACGTGGCTCGGCACTTCATGCCCAAAGAGTTCGTGAAGAAGTACATCGAGCTCGCGGCGCTGCATAAGCTCAACCGCTTCCACTGGCACCTGACCGACGACCAGGGGTGGCGCCTCGAGATCAAGCAGTACCCGCGGCTCACTCAGGTGGGCGCCTGGCGCCGGCAGACGATCATCGGGCGGCCGGACAAGGATTCGACCACTTGGCGGTTCGACGGCCAGTCGCACGGTGGCTTCTACACGCAGGACGATATCCGCGAGATCGTCGCCTACGCCCGCGCCCGCTTCGTGACGATCGTGCCCGAGATCGAGATGCCCGGCCATTCCCAGGCCGCCATTGCCGCGTATCCCGAGCTCGGCAACCGCGGCGACACGCTTGCCGTCTGGACGGCCTGGGGCGTGGACGAGAACATCCTGAATCCCGCAGACGCGACGATACAGTTCGAGCAGAACGTCCTCACCGAGGTGATGGCGCTGTTCCCCGACCGCTGGATCCATGTGGGCGGCGACGAGGCCCCGAAGACCCAATGGAAGGCGAGCCCGCTCGCGCAAACGCGGATCCGCGAGCTCGGCCTCAAGAGCGAGGACGAGCTGCAGAGCTGGTTCACGCGTCGCATGGACGAGTTCCTCACGGCACACGGTCGCCGGCTCGTGGGGTGGGACGAGATTCTCGAGGGCGGCCTCGCGCCCAACGCGGTGGTCATGTCGTGGCGCGGCGTGGACGGCGGCATCGCGGCGGCAAAGGCGGGGCACGACGTGGTGATGGCCCCCGGATCGCATACCTATTTCGATCACTATCAGTCCGCCGACACGGTCGCCGAGCCGCTCGCGATCGGCGGCTTCCTGCCGCTCGACACGGTGTACGCGTTCGAGCCCGTGCCGCCCGCCCTGACCCTTGCTGAGGCGCACTACGTGCTCGGGGCCCAGGGACAGCTGTGGACCGAATACATCCCCGACCCGAAGCGGGCGGAGTACATGGTGTTTCCCAGGCTGTGCGCCCTCGCCGAGGTGCTGTGGACGCCGCGCGAGGCACGTGACTACGCCGACTTCACCCGGCGGCTCGCCACTCATCTCGAGCGGCTGGCGGCGCTGGACGTGAACTACCGTCCAGTCAGGAACTGAGAGCCAAGGCGAGGACCGGCCCCTGCGCGCCCCGCTCCGCACGTCCCGACTGATCGCGCCGCTCCTCTTTCCGCTCGCCCTGACGAGCGCGAGCTGCGCCGTCCATGGCGCGCTGCGCGGCCTGGCGCGCACGCCCCCGATGGGCTGGAACAGCTGGAACCACTTCGGCTGCGACGTGAGCGAGCAGCTCGTCCGCGAGACGGCGGACGCGATCGTGGCGAGTGGAATGCGCGACGCCGGGTACCGCTACGTCGTGATCGACGACTGTTGGGAGGTGACGCGCGACTCGAGCGGGACGCTCGTCGCCGACGCGGGGCGCTTTCCCCACGGCATCAAGGCGCTCGCCGATTACGTCCACGCCAAGGGTCTCGGGCTCGGCATCTACACCGACGCCGGCTCGAACACCTGCCAAGGGCGTCCCGGAACGCAGGGGCACGAGGAGCAGGATGCCCGCACGTTCGCGGCCTGGGGTGTGGACTACGTGAAGGAAGACTGGTGTCACGCGAAGGACCTCGACGCGGCGACACAATACAAGCGGTTCCGAGAGGCCCTCGACCGTGCGGGACGTCCCATCGTTCTCAGCATCTGCGAGTGGGGTTCCAACCAGCCGTGGGAGTGGGCCCCCGGCACCGGGCACCTGTGGCGCACCACCGGAGACATCTCGGACAAGTGGCCGTCGATGCTCGTCAACTTGGACCTGACGGCTCAGCACGCAGGCGCCGCGGGGCCGGGAGGGTGGAACGACCCCGACATGCTCGAGGTGGGCAACGGGGGGATGACGGACGACGAATACCGCGCGCACTTCAGCCTCTGGGCGATTCTCGCCGCCCCCCTGATGGCCGGGAACGACATCCGGGTCATGTCCTCCGCCACACGCGACATCCTCACGAATCGCGAGGTGATCGCGGTGGATCAGGATTCGCTGGGCGTCCAAGGGATTCTCATGGGCGAGGGCCCGCCGGAGCAGCAGATCTGGGTGAAGCCGCTCAGGGACGGTGGACGCGCGGTGGCCCTGTTCAACCGCTCGAGCGCCCCCTCCAAGATCACCGCGCACTTCAACCGGCTCGGCCTGCGCGCCGATTCCGTTCTGGTGCGCGATCTCTGGGACCATGCCGATCGCGGCTCGTTCGGAAGCCAGTACTACGCGACCGTCCCCGCCCACGGCGTCGTATTGGTGCGCGTCACCCCGGTCGCGAGCCGGTGAGGCAAGCCTGACATGACGACGCTCCGCGCCATCGACTACGCCGTGATGCTGCTGTACTTCGGATTCGTGCTGGGCATCGGCGCGATGCTCCGGCGCTACGTCCATACGAGCGAGGACTTCTTTCTCTCGGGGCGCTCGATCCCCGCCTGGGTGACCGGCCTGGCGTTCA
>WNFX01000586.1_pt1 | contig 35791 bp, 45 predicted proteins | sample 5400111 | NCBI WGS metagenome assembly WNFX01 (sample SAMN13153363, study PRJNA577476) | soil metagenome | isolation source: 40 cm soil or saprolite under grassland replicate 1 | place: USA:California | collected 2016-06-15 | reverse complement strand
ACGGCTGGACCGACGAGCCGGTCGCCAGCATCGCCTACCAGACACTCGGAGGCGCGCTGACCGGGCAAGGGCGACCGGAGGAGGCAGAACCCTGGGTCCAGCGCGCCGAGCGCACCGTCAGACCGGACGCCGAGCCCGCAGCGGGGGTGAGGGTCCACACCGTCCGCGGGCTGCTCGAGCTGGCACGCGGCCGTGACGCCGACGCGCTGGCCGCCTTCCGGGCCGCCGAGCGGCTGGGCGGGCTTCTTGCCGCACCGCACTACCTCGTTACGGCGGCGCGAGCGTGGCAGCTGCTGGCCCTGGTGCGCCTCGGCGAGACAGAGCAGGCCGAGCAGGCACTCGCCGACCTTGGCGAACGGGACCGTGACCGCCGGGAGATCCGCACTGCCGTGGCGGCGCTGCGACTCATCCAAGGCGACCCGGACGCGGCGACCACCGCGCTCGCGCCGGCCCTGGACGGTTCCACTCCGGTAATCTCTCCCACCTTGCATGTTCAGTCTTACCTGCTGGAGGCGATCGCCCGGGACTCGCTCGGCGACCCCGGCGCTGCCGAGCGCGCCCTGGAGCGCGCGCTCGATCTGGCCGAACCCGACGGCGTGCTCTTGCCGTTCCTACTGCACCCCGCGCCAGGGCTGCTCGAGCGCCACGCCCGGCACCGCACCGCGCACGCCGCCCTGATCGCCGAGACCCGCAGCTTGCTCGCCGGACAGAGGCCCGCGCCGCCGCCCGCCGCAGCGCAGCCGCCGCTCGAGCTGCTCAGCAACAGCGAGCTCCGCGTGCTGCGCTACCTGCCGACCAACCTGTCGGTGCCGGAGATCGCGAGCGAACTGTACGTCTCAAGGAACACCGTCAAGACCCATATCCAAAGGCTCTACGCCAAGCTTGGCACGCACCGCCGCGGCGAGGCCGTCGAGCATGCCCGCGCCCTCGGCCTGCTCGCACCCTCCTCACGTCGGCGCTGACCCAGGCCCGGCCCGCCTGTCCCGTGGTGATCCGGATCAGGCTGCCCGGTGTGTCAGGCGATCTACGAGCAATTCGCCGGGAATGAATGGCCGGCTGGGCTCGCGTGTGCGGGTACCGGCATCGACTCGGGCGGGCACACAGGTCCTCGCGGCTGCGCCGGCCCGCTCCGGTGGTCCGGGCGGGTCCGCTGGGTTACCGTCGCCCGCCGAAGAGCTGATCGGGTACAAGCAGCAGCTCACACAACCGCCTGCAAAAGATGACCGCACCAGCCACCACGGTCGGCGCCGCACTCGCGATCTTCTCATGCGGCCACGTGGAGCCGTGCGGGCGGGCGGCACGCGGCAGGACACGGGCGAGGCCGTGCCAATCACCCTGATTTGCGTACACCGGCTCACCTTGCCGTGACCGAGGCTCACAGGCAAAGACGCAAGCGAGCCTGCCAGGCCGAGAACAGCCAGAGGCCCGGTCTGCGCCGGGCAGGCCCGCCCACCAAGTCACAGGCGACGGTCATCGCCCGCCGATGGAAAGGACGCACATACCATGACCACTTCGCTCGCCCGCCGCCCGGAAACCGGCGGCGGGTCTCCCCCGGCCGTCCCGGCCACGGCCAGGTACCTGCTACCGGCCACCGGGCGCGGCACCGCCGCGCAGGCGGCCGCGGCACTCGGCACACTGACCGGGCCGTGGGGCGGCCCTGTCCCCGTTTTTCATCCTGCTGCCTAGCCGGTATCCCCCGCTGGCAACCAGCGGGGCGCCCGCGCGGGTGGTGGCCGTGGCGACATCCGGCCGCCCGGGCCCTAGGCGTGCCAGGAAGGGAGAGACGTCGTCATGATCAATCCCGCGGTCTTCGCCACCACATTTCTCGCCGCGGCCGTGGAGATCGTCGAGATGGTGATCATCGTGGTCGGCATCGGAGTGGTTCGCGGCTGGCGGTCGACCTTGGTTGGCGCCGGCTCGGGCCTGGTCATCCTCGCGGCGCTCATCCTGGCGCTCGGCATGGTGCTGACGCTCGTGCCCATCGGCGTCCTGCGGCTGGTAGTCGGCTCGCTGCTGTTCGTGTTCGGCCTGCAGTGGCTCCGCAAGGGGATCCGCCGGGTCGCCGCCAACGGTTTCCGCGGCATGGGCGCGCGGGCCGCAACCGACGACGACATCCCCGCCCACGGCGTGGACTGGACCGCTTGGCTCTTGGCCTTCAAGGGTGTCCTGCTCGAGGGCCTGGAAGTCACGATCATCGTCGTCACCTTCGGCGCGGCCGCGCGGGCGTTCCCCACCGCGGCCCTCGCCGCTGCCGCCGCCCTCGTGGTCATCGGCGGCGCCGGCGCGCTCGCGCGCCGGGCCGTGGAGTGCATCCCGCGCAGCGCCCTGCAACTCCTGGTCGGCACGCTACTATCCGCCTTCGGCACCTTCTGGGCGGTGGAGGGGCTCGGCATCGCGTGGCCCGGCGCAGACCTGGCCATCATCGCCCTGGCCGCCTGGTACGTCCTTGCCGCCGCCTACATCGGCCGGCTCCCGCGGCGCGCCAGGCAGCTCACTCCGCAGGACAATCTCGTTCCGCAAAAAGCGAGGTGAATCATGACTGTTTCCTGGCTCCACCGGGCAGCGACCGTGAGCCTTCGCGGGCTCGTGGCATTCGGAAAGTTCTGGTACGAGTTCATCATCGGCGACGACTGGACCGTCGCGGCCGCGGTGGCGGCCGCGCTGGTGGTGACCTGGCTGCTGCACACCGCGGGCGTGGCCGCGTGGTGGCTGCCGCCACTGGTCGCGGTGGCCGCGACCGAGGCCAGCCTTCGGCGCAGCGGATGAGTGTGCGGCGGCGGGTGCTGACACCGGATCACCCGGCGCCGGGCGCTGCCGCTCACCGGCAGGCCGGTTACCGGTTCTCCCTGGCCGGGCCACGCCATCCGATCGTCATCCACCCGTCGCAGGGGTGGTCATCTGGCTAGCGGCATGCGGCGGCGCGGCGCTCTCATCGCCACACCGGCCCGGTCCGGCCGCGCCGCCGCCGCATCCCTCGGACTGGCCACCGGCCTGCTGTCCGACGGCGACGTCTCCGCCCAGCTGGTCGGCTACGGCGGCCTGTGGCTGGCTGCGCTGGCCACGCTCATCGTGACCTACGCCGCCGGGACCAGCGTGCTGCAGTCCGCGTACCAGCGGGGCGACGTGCTGACCGCCGCCGGGACCGCGACGATCATGACCAACCCGGTCCCGATCACGGCCGGGTTCGTGCTGTTCGGCCAGAGGCTGCCGGACGGGATACGAGCCGTCCTGCAGCTGGCGGCGTTCGCGTGCCTGGTGGCGAGTGCCGTCGCGCTCGGACGCCAGCAGACGCCCGGATCTGAGCCGCACTGAGGCCGCCGTGTCTCCAGTGTGGGCTGCCGTCGCGATGCTGGTGCAGAACGTCCTCGCCGTGCTCCTGGTGCAGGCTGAGGCCCGCAACCGGGCGGTGCTGGCCGGGCTGCTGGACTGCCTGATGTGGCCGGTCGGGATGGTCACGACCACGATCACCGTGACCGCGCTCCAGGGCCACCACGCGGGGCTGAAAACCGAGGTGATCGCGGCGGTCACGCTGGCCAGCTTCGCCGGCTCGTCGGCTGCGGTGAGGCTGGGCAGGCGGTTCATCAAGGCGCGGCGTGAGTAGAACGGTGCGGCGTGAGTAGAACGCTGCTGCTACCAGCGCGCCAAGCACGGCGGCGATGATGACGTTCTTTCCCGACGTATGCTCCGCGCAAGCAGGCATGAGCCTGGCCGGGGCGGTCGCCGTCTGCGCGAAGGTCACCGAAGGCACCGAGTACTCGGCCTCGCCTTACTAGCCGTTCGCCTGTGTGCCGACGCGCCAGATCCGGGAATTCTGCGCTTGCATTATGCGAGCTCGACAGAGAACACATCTGCGCCCGAATCGGCGATCTGGCCCCTTTGACGAATGCGCGCCACGATGTGATGGACTGCTGCATCGGCGCAGCCATGTCAGCTGAACCGCAAATTAATATGCCAAACGACGCATAAGTATCCGAACGGCGTGAATGCGCAGGCCAGCACGGTCGTGGTGCGGCCGGCCTTCTCGCACTGCCGCTGCGCCCAGGTATGGCCGTCGAGCCAGATCCAGATCGGGTACGGCGTAGGCGTTGGTCTTCCAGAACGCCGCACCCCACTCCGGGTCCCACAGGTGGAAGTAGAAGTGGTTGACGAACGCCATCTGCCGGCCCCACTCCATGTGCGGGTGCGGCAGATGCTCCTGACCCTTGGTCTTCCACGACCGCCACACCGGCGCCTTCTCCTGCGCGATCCCGATCAGCGCCACCCGCCCGGCACCGCCCTCGGCCGCCGCCGCCTGCAGGTACGGACGGGCGATCTCCTCCTTCCGGTCCCCCTTGGCGAACCGGACCACCGGGACGCCGTGCACCGGCGCGTACCGGTGCACACCGGCCACGTACGCCTCGCCGATCTTCCCGAACGCCGCCGAGGACCGGATCTCAAACCCCAGCTGCCACCGCAGGAAGCTGCACACTCAGCCGACCTTCTGCAGCTTCGGCACGTACGCCTGCAGGAAGATCCGGTCCACCGACCGGCAGGTGAGCGTCACGTGATCCCGCAGTAAGGTCGCGTAGTCGGCCATCACAGCCTCCCCGGTCTCAGCAACCAGGAGGCTACGACCGGCAAGCGAGGGAGTCTCCTGCCGGAGACTCCCTCGCCCACATCGGCGGACCAAGTCCGCTGCTCCCCATCAACTCGGCGGTCTGAGGTCGCTCGCTATGTCGTAGCTCACTCTCCGGGGTGCCGTGACCGAGGTGGCGGAGCGGTTCGGGTGTCCGGGGCTGGCGGTGCACCGATGGCGGCGCTGGTACCAGGACGGGGCCTGGACGCGTTCGGTTGCCCTGGGCAGGCGCAACGTCAGCAAGCAATGTCTGATCGGCCGGAGGCCCGGTGCACACCGGTGGAACCGTTGTCTCCATCGTCCGGGGCTGGGGTAGTGCAGACTTCCAGTCATCGGTTTGCGATTGGTACTACCAGTGGCAGATGGGGTGGGTCTCGGTGGGCTTCGCTCCGGGGTTCGTCGACCGGCGACGCGAGTGTGCCGTGCTCGACGAGCTGCTCGACGCCGTTCGTGCCGGGCGCGGTGGTGTTCTCGTGGTCCGCGGCGAAGCCGGGATCGGAAAAACCGCGCTTCTCGACTACGCGGCCGGGGCTGCCAGGGACGTTCACGTCGTACGGGTCGCCGGCGTCGAGTCCGAACTGGAGCTTGCCTTCGCTGTTCTCCACCAGCTGTGCACTCCGATGCTCGATCGTCTCCCGCTGCTGCCGGAGCCGCAGCGTGGCGCACTCGCAACGGCGCTTGGGCTGCGGTCCGGGCCCGCGCCGGACCAGTTTCTCGTTGGGCTGGGGTGCTCAGCCTGCTGTCCGAGGCGGCCGAGGAGCGTCCGCTGGTGTGTCTGGTGGACGACGGGCACTTCATGGACCGGGCGTCCAGCCAGGCGCTGGGGTTCGTCGCCCGGCGCTTGATGGCCGAGCCCGTCCTGCTGGTGATCGCCGTTCGGGAGCCCGCTGCCGAACTGCACGGGCTGCCCGATCTCGCCGTCGACGGGCTTTCGGACGCGCACGCCCGTGAGCTGCTGGCCTCGGTGGTGCGAAGGCCGTTGGACGAACTGGTCCGTGAGCGAGTCCTGGATGAGGCGAGGGGCAATCCGCTCGCATTACTCGAGTTGCCACGCGACCATTCGGTGGCAGACCTGGCAGACAGCTTCCGGCTGCCGGGCGCGTCCTCGCTGACGAGCCGGATCCAGGAGGTCTTCCGTCGGCAGATCGCCGAATTGCCGGCTGACACCCGCCTGCTGTTGCGTGTCGCGGCCGCCGATCCGGTCGGGGATCCGGCACGGGTATGGCGGGCGGGCCGGCGGCTCGGCGTACCGGCGGAGGCCGCCACCCCGGCGATGGAGGCCGGGCTGATCGAGTTCGCCACCTGGGTGCGCTTTCGCCATCCGTTGGTGCGTTCGGCGGTCTACCACGCCGCGTCGCTCGGGGAGCGGCAAGCGGTACACCGTGCTTTGGCGGAGGCGACCGATCCGGACGCCGACCCGGACCGCCACGCCTGGCACCGGGCGCAGGCCTCCCCCGGACCGGACGAGCACGTCGCCGCCGCGCTGGCCCGGTCCGCGCGGCGGGCACAGGATCGCGGTGGCTTGGCCGCGGCGGCCGCGTTCCTGCACCGCGCCGCGACGCTGACGCCCGATCCAGCCGGCCGGGCACGGCGGCTGCTCGACGCGGCTCGGGCCAAGCGGGACGCCGGCGACCTCCCGGCGGCGCTGGAGCTACTGTCCGCGGTCGATGCCGGCCCCTCCGACGAGAGGCGGGCCGCCGAGGCGCAGCACCTGCGCGGCCAGGTCATCTACGAGCAACGGCGCGGCCGGGAAGCCGCCGGTTTGCTGCTCGGCGCGGCGCGGCGGCTCGAACCGTTCGATGCCGGGCTGGCGCGCGAGGCGTACATGCAGGCGCTCGGCGCCGCCCTTTGGACCGGCGAGTCTGAGCAGCCCGGCATTCTGCGCGAGGTCGCGACGGCCGCCCGGGCCGCGCCGCCCCGATCAGTGCCGCCCCGATCAGCGCCGCCCCGATCAGCGCCGCCCCGAGCGGCGGACGTGCTGCTCGACGCGCTCGCGATCCGGCTCACCGAGGGCCATGCGGCGGCCGCACCGACGCTGGCGCATGCGCTGCGGCTGATTCTCGACATCGACCTCGGCACCGACCTCGATGTCGGCCGGTTTCTGTGCCTGGTCGGATACCGGGCCGGCGGGATCGTCGCCGGCGAACTGTGGGACGACGACGCGTGGCACACGCTCGCCGCCCGCCAGGTCGAGGTCGCGCGCAACGCCGGTGCGCTGGTCCAGCTGCAGTTCGCCCTCAATTTCCTCGCCTGGACGCACATTGAGTCCGGCGACCTGACCACGGCGGCCCACCTCATCGAGGAGGACCGACTGATCGGGGAGGCGATCGGGGCGCCCCCGGTCGGATACTGCGCCCTCGACCTGGCCGCCTGGCGGGGGGAGGAGGCCGCGGCCGTCGAGCTGATCGAGACGACCACCCGGCTGGCCGCCGCCCACGGTCTGGGCCGGCTCCGGTCGCTCGCCGACCACGCGAGTGCGGTGCTGCACAACGGGCTCGGCCGCCGCACGGGACGCCGCCCGGCGGGCGTTCCAACGCGACGAGGTCGGGTACGACACGTTCATCGGCGCCGAGCTGGCCGAGGCCGCGTCCAGGACCGGCGACCGGGTCCTGGTGACGGCGGTGCTGGACCGGCTTTCGAAGCGGGCTCGGGCGGTGCCGACACAGTGGGCGCTGGGCACGGAGGCGTGTGTGCGCGCTCTCGCCGACGACGGCGCCGCCGCCGACGACTGCTACCGGGAGTCGATCGAGCGGCTGGGCCGCACCCGTCGGCGGGCGCATCTGGCCCGCGTCCACCTGTTGTACGGAGAATGGTTGCGCCGCGAGCGCAGACGTACCGATGCCCGCCGACACCTGCGTCTCGCGTACGAGATGCTGACCGCCATGGGCGCCGACGGCTTCGCCGAGCGTGCGCGCCGCGAGTTGCTGGCCACCGGCGAGACCGTCCGCAAGCGCACCGCCGACGCCGCTGTCGTCGAACTGACCGCGCAGGAGGCACAGATCGCCCGGCTCGTCCGGGAGGGACTGTCGAACCCGGAGATCAGCACCCAGCTGTACCTGAGCCCGCGCACCGTCGAGTGGCACCTGGGCAACGTGTTCACAAAGCTTGACATCCGCTCGCGCCGACAGCTTCGCGGCGTCCTACCCGTCGCCGTGGCGCGCGCCCTGCGGATCTAAGCCCCGGGAGTTTCCCGGGTACGAGCCCGGGAGGGGCAGCGAGAGGGTGATCTGGCCGGTATCGATCCGGTGCGGTTCCCAAGGCTGTCGAAGGGAACTCTCATGAGTTCGCCCACCGTACCCGAAGGCCCGCTCTCCGCCACCGGAGCGCCCTACCTCCGGGCCGGTTTCACCGACACGTTCACCAGCCGCTATGTCGAGACCACTGACGTACGCCTGCACGCTGTCACCGGCGGCGACGGCCCGCCGCTGCTGCTGGTGCACGGCTGGCCCCAGACCTGGTACGCCTGGCGCCTGGTGATGCCAGCGCTGGCCCGGGACTTCCAGGTCATCGCGCCCGACCAGCGCGGGACCGGGATGTCCGGCAGGCCCACCGGCGGGTACGACACCGGCACCCTGGCCGGGGACCTGGTGGCGCTGATGGACGCGCTGGGCCACCGGCGCTTCGCCGTAGCCGGCCACGACACCGGCATGTGGATCGGCTACGCCCTGGCCGCCGACCACCCGGACCGGGTCGCCTGCCTGGCCGTCGCCGAGACCCCCCTCCCGGGCGTGTCCCTGTCACCGCCGCTGCTCGGTAACGCGCACGTGAACGACCGGCTGTGGCACTTTGCCTTCAACCGGCTTGCCGAGGTGAACGACCAGCTCGTCATCGGGCGGGAAGAGATCTACTTCGGCTGGCAGTTCGCCTGTAAGGCCGCGAAGGAACTGCCGGGCTACGCCGTCCGCCACTACGTCGACACCCTCGCCGCCGACCCCGACGCCCTGCACGCCAGCTTCGCGATCTACCGCGCGCTCGACACCACCATCGCCCAGAACCAGCAGCGCGCGACCCAACGGCTGACCCTGCCCGTCCTGGCGATCGGCGGAGCGCAAAGCCTGGGTGAGGCGGTCGGAAACACGATGAAGCTCGCGGCGGACAACGTGCAGAGCCTCGTCATTCCCGGCTGCGGCCACCACCCCGCCGAGGAGGCTCCAGAGGAGATGCTGGCCGCGCTGACCGCGTTCCTGGCCCCCTACCGGGACGGGACGGCCACGGCGCACAACCCCAGCACGCATGATGCCGCGCACCAGCCGCCCGCGGCCGGGGACAACGCGTCGGCCCGGGCTTGATCCATGTGCTAGCACAACCGCCGTGCGCAGGGCACGGCTGTGGTTCACGAAAGGACCTGCTCATGTCCATCAAGCGCAAGGTGCTCGCCGCCGCGGCGACGCTGACCGTGGCGGGCGGTCTCAGCACGGTCGGGACGCCGCCCGCGACGGCGGCGACCCCGCAGTGCGGCCCGCACTGCATCCAAATCTTCAGCCGCATGTTCGGCACACCCACCAACCCCAACTTCGTTGAGACGGTGTTCCAGGGCGTGACAACGGCCGGCCAGCCGACGATCCTGGCCCGCGCCAGCAGCTCCAACCCGGCGGGGGACCTCATCGCCATGGCTCCCGGCGCGGGCCTGGTGTCTGACTTCTTCGCCGCCGGGATGGTATCCGCCGCGATGAACCAGCACTACGGCACCGAGCGCGCCGCGCAGATCCAGTACGCGCCGCTCGGTAAGCCCACCGGCCTGTGCGCGGCCCTGGCCACCACCGCGTACCAGAACGAAGGCCTCACCCTGCAGCCGTGCAGCACTCCGGGCACGACCGTGTGGATCATCGATACCGCCGATTCGCCCGCGACCGCGCCCACCTACTTCCCGATAGTCAGCGGCTCGACCACGGACTTCACCCACCCGTTCGCGATGACCATCCACGGGAACCCGGCCCACAAGCGGCTTCCGCAGATCAAGGTCCAGCGTCTGAGAGGCAACCCGGCCCACGTGCGCGACAGCCAACTGTGGGGTGCCAACGTCTCGAACTAAGAGGCCCTGTTCAAGCCATGAGCGACCTACGGTGACGCCGTCCCCGGCGGGCGGCGCCACCGTCCAACCGGCGCGTCGGCCGGCCTGATCCATTTGCCAGCACAACCGCCGTGTGCAGGGCATGTGCAGGGCACGGCTGTGGTTCACGAAAGGAACTCTCCATGTCCACGAAGAACAAGGCGCTCGCCGAGCAAGGCACGCCGAGATATATGTCACCCGCTTCGACGGCGTCCGCGTCCCGGCCACCGACTACCATCCGGTCTGGCTGGACAGCCTGGCCGACGACGTCACGATCGAGGGCTCGGGGATGAACGGCGTCGCACAGGGCGCCGAGGCCGTCCGTTCAATCGTGAGCTACATCCGCACGCTCTATGACTCCCAGGAGTTCAACTTCGCCGGCCCTTACGGCGAGAACGGCTTCCTCGAGAAGGAGCGCGGCGCGCTCGGCTGGTGTCCGCCAGCGCCAGTCGGTCTGGAAGGCGCGGTGGGCCGCCTCAACCGCAGCGTTCACCTGCGCGCCTCCGCCCCCCTGGACGATGGTGATGACCTCGCCGGTTGCTGGGTCTTCGACCGGGAACCGGTCGTCTTCGTCATGGGACGACCAGCGGAAGGTCGTCAGCTCGGGTGCCGGTGTCGTGGTCATCGCGATTTCTCCTTTGTTCTGCGATCCGGTGGGGGCGGCGGCGCGGGAAGTGCGGCCGCAGAGGCATCGGCCAACGTGGTGAGCCACTGCTGCATGAGCGCCCGCTCGGGCTCGGTGAGCGGTGTGTCCTCGGCGGCGAGCTTGCTGCTGAGCGTCGCCGCCGCCGTCGCGATCGTCGGCTCTGCCTCGCGCGCGCGGTTGCTTGGACGTGGACACGGCCTCTTTGAGACGGTGATCGATGCGATCACGGCCTCGCGCAGCTGCGTCGCGAACGTGTCGTCGCCGAACAGCTCAGGCTGGGAGATCAGTGATAGCGCGGCGCCGGTGACCGCGGCCATGACCGTGCGCGCCGCCGTCTCCGCAGACATGCGCAGCTGGCCGCGGGCGGCACCAAGCTCCAGCCGTTCGTGGAGCATCTGGTACGCCTCGCGTACCGCCGCGCTGTTGGCGGCGACCGCCGGCGACCACATCAGCTTGTAGAAGTTCGGGTTCTCCCGCGCGAACTCAAGGTGGTTGTCCCAGCCCGCTCTGACGTCGTCGGCAACATGCTCGTGCACGACGGCAGCGGCGGTGCGCTTCGTCTCGAGGAACGCAGCCCAGCCGAAGTCGACCACGGCCGCGAGTAGCCCTTCCTTGTCGCCGAAGTGGTGGTAGCTGCGGGCCGTCGTGCAACGCGGCACCGACCGCTCGGTGGTGCTCGACAGCGTCACCGCCGGCGTGCCGGTCACCGTCGAGGTCGTCACCGGCTGACCGGCCGTCCCGAGGGAGCGTCCCATGGACCCGCGGTACGACACGATCGTGGTCGGCGGCCGGTGTGCCGGCGCGGCGACCGCCATGCTGCTGGCCCGCGGCGGCCTGCGGGTGCTGGTGATCGAGGCGGCTCGGCCGGGCACCGAAACCCTGTCCACGCACGCGCTGATGCGCGGCGGCGTGCTGCAACTGGACCGCTGGGGGCTGCTGGACGCGGTCGTCGCCGCGGGGACCCCGGCGATCCGGTACGCCGAGTTCGTCTACGGCGAGCAGGTCGAGACGCTGGACATCCGGCCCGGCGGTGGGGTCTGCGCGCTGTACGCGCCGCGGCGGACCCTGCTCGACCCGCTGCTGCTGGAGGCGGCCCGTGCGGCCGGCGCCGAGGTCCGCACCGCGGCACGGGTGACCGGCATCCTCACCGACGAGCACGGCGTGTACGGCGTCGACGGCGTCCAGCGCGGTCGGCCGTTTCGGGCCACCGCGGCGCTGACCATCGGCACGGACGGGCGGCGTTCGACGGTCGCGAAGGCCGTCGACGCGCCGGTCCAGCGCCGCGGCACCGCCGCCGGTGCCGTCATGTACGGCTATCTCCCCGGGCTCCCGCGCGACCGCTATCGCTGGGTCTACCGGCCCGGGGTGACCGCCGGGGTCATGCCCACCGGCGACGGCCTGGCCTGCGCCTGGGCCGGCACCACCAGCGCCCGGTTCCAGGCCCTGCGGACCGCCGGCATCGACGTCGCCTACCGGACCCTCCTCGCCGAGGCAGACCCCGAGGTGGCCGGGTCGATCGACCGGACACCGCCGGTCGGCGGGCTGCGCGGCTTCCCCGGCCTGCCGGGCTGGATCCGCCGCAGTGCGGGCCCGGGCTGGGCGCTGGTCGGCGACGCCGGCTACTTCAAGGACCCCATCACCGCGCACGGCATCACCGACGCGTTGCGCGACGCGGAGCTGCTCGCCCGTGCCGTTCTCCAGGCCCCCTGCGACCGGCCGGCCCGGCTCGCCGCCCTCCGCCGCTACCAGCGAACCCGCGACCGGCTCTGCGAGCCCCTGTTCGACATCACCGAACGCGTCGCCAGCTACCACTGGGACCTCGTCGAGGTACGCGAGCACCTGCGGGAGCTCAGCCAGGCCATGCGCCCCGAGGTCGACGCCCTGCTCGAGCTCGACACACCGCAGCGCCCGCGGCCTGACCACCCCGCCGCTCAGCACCCGCGCAGACCGTGGGGACAGCCCGGCCGGCCGAGGAGCTCAGTACGAGCTGGATGTCGCCCACAGGTCGATATGGGCGTCGGTGGCGTACTGGTCGATCTCGGCTAGCTCCTCGGCGCTGAGGTCGAGGTTGGACAGCCCGGCGACGTTGGCCTCCAACTGGCGGACGCTGCTCGCGCCGATGAGCACCGTGGTCATTCGCGGGTCACGCAGCGCCCACGCCAGCGCTAGCTGGGCGAGCGTCTGCCCGCGCCGCTCGGCGATCGCGTTCAGCGCGCGTACCCGGGCCAGCGTCGCCTCGGTGAGCATCCCTCGGTCCAGCGTCCCGCCGGTGGCGACCCGGGAGTCCGCCGGGATGCCGCCGAGATACCGGTCGGTCAGCAGACCCTGCGCCAGCGGGGAGAACGCGATGCAGCCGGCGCCTTCCGCCGCCAGGGTGCCGAGCAGATCCTGCTGCTCGATCCACCGGTTGAACATCGAGTAGGACGGCTGGTGGATGAGCAGCGGCGTACCGAGTCCGCGCAGGATGCCGGCGGCTTCGGCGGTCTTGCCAGCCGAGTAGGAGGAGATGCCGGCGTAGAGGGCGCGGCCGGACCGGACGGCGGTGTCCAGCGCGCCGAGCGTCTCGTGCAGCGGCGTCTCCGGGTCGAACCGGTGCGAGTAGAAGATGTCCACATAGTCCAGTCCGAGCCGGCGCAGCGACTGGTCGAGCGAGGCGAGCAGGTATTTCCGCGAGCCCCACTCGCCGTACGGGCCGGGCCACATGTCATAGCCCGCCTTCGTCGAGACCACCAGCTCGTCCCGGTAGCCCCGGAAGTCCTCGGCCAGCATCCGTCCAAAGTTGACCTCCGCCGACCCGTACGGCGGCCCGTAGTTGTTGGCCAGGTCGAAATGCGTGATGCCGAGGTCGAACGCCCGCCGGCAGATCGCCCGCTGGGTCTCGAACGGCCGATCGTGCCCGAAGTTGTGCCACAGCCCGAGCGAGATCGCCGGCAGCTTCAGCCCGCTGCGGCCACACCGCCGGTAGCTCATCGAGTCGTACCGGTCGACCGACGCCACATATGTCACGCGCCGAGCGTAGATCAGCCCGGCGGGCCGGTGGACCCCCCGGCCCGACGCTCCGCGCCGGTCAGCGTCAGCAGGCGGCGGAGCGACGGCCCGACGACCGGTACCGGATCTGCGCCGGCCCTGTCGGGGCGACCGCGGTGACGATCACGGCCGCGGCGATGCCGGCCGTCGCGCGGCCGAGGGTCCGCGGGCGGGGGCCGCCGCGGGCCGCGGCGATGAGGACGCCGGCCAGGCTGCCGGCCGTCACCGCCGTGAACGCGGCGCCGATCAGCGACGGCCCGCCGCCGAAGGCCGTCCGGACCAGGATTGGCACCGACACCTGGGTGGTGAAGGCGAGCGTCCCGACGACGGCGAGAGCGAGCAGCGGCGCCCGCAACACCGGCGTGAGCCACACGTAACGCAGCCCGTCGCGGATCTGGCCCGGTGCCCGGCTGACCCGGGGCGAAGGGCCGACCCGGACCGTGTGCAGCAGGGCGACGTCCGCGACGAACGACAGGGCGTTCCCGGCGAACGTGACCGTGACGCCTACGGTGGCGACCAGCGCTCCGCCGAGCGCCGATCCGGCGGTCATGCCGAGCAGCAGGACGGTGCCGGTCAGGGCCGACGCGCTGGCCGCCCGATCCGGCGGGACCAGCATCGGCACCAGGGCCCGCCGGGCCGGGGTGTCCATCGCATTGATCACTCCCCAGGCCGTGGCGAGCAGGTAGATCCAGGGCAGGGCGAGTGCGTCGACTTCGGACGCAGCGGCGTAGCCGAGCGCGACCAGGCCGAGCCCGGCCTCGGCGAGCATCAGCAGCCGCCTGCGGTCGTGCCGGTCCGCCACGGCGCCGAACCAGGGTCCGAGCACCAGGCTGGGCAGGAACTGCAGCGCCACCACCCGGCCGAGGGCTGCCGGGTGGAGGTCGACCACCACCCAGGACAGCGCCACCACCTGCGCCCAGGAGCAGGTGACCGACGGAAGCTGGCCGATCAGGTACCGGCGAAACGGTGGCGACCGCAGCGGGGCGACCGCGGGGTGGCTGCTCACCACAGGGACACGACGAGGGTGACGGCCAGGGCGAAGCCGAACGCGTAGGTCCCGATCGCGCCGACGAGTCGGCCCTTCGTCTCGCTCGCCAGGCTGTCGGCGGTGAGCATCCCGTACGCGTGCAGCAGCCGCGCCGCGGTGGCGCCGACGATCAGCGGGATGGCCGCGCCCGCCGGGCTGCGCGCCGACCAGGAGGAACAGCACGATAAGGGTGGGGATGTACTCCGTGGCGTTGCCGTGCGCCCTGACCGCGATGAGCAGCGGGCTGGCCGGATCGGTCGCAGCCGCGAGGTCACCCGCTGGTTCCTCCAGCAGCCGGCCGCCGCCGGACCGCGTGCCGCCGGCCCACCGTCCTAGTGTCCTGCCTGGCTCCGCGTCACCGCTCGAGGACGTGGAACGCGAGGTTCCGGCCGTGCCCCTGGGCGAAGGCAAGTGCGAACCACAGCCGCATCGCGCCGTCGACCACGTCCTGCTGCCCGTCCCCGACGTACATCGGGCGCAGCCCGACCGCCTTGATCAGCTCCTCGACCGCGGCGCGGTCCGAAGTGGAGGACGAGAAGAACATGTCGGCCGGCACCCCGTCGTACACCGGATCGGCGAAGTTCTCCCAGCCGAGGGTGTTGAACACGCGCGCGTAGCGGGCGGTGGGCGCCGCGGCCGCGTACTGCGCGGAGCTGTGCGCGGCTCCCCCGCCGCCGATCCGGTTCGCGACGTCGAGCACCAGCGCGCCGCGGAGCGCGTCGGCGTGCTCGGCCAGGAACCCGTCGATCGCGCCGCCGGGCAGGGCGACTGTGACGACCTCGGCGCCCTGCAGCGCGCCGGCAGTATCCGAGACCGTGGCGTCGGTGTCCTGGGCGACCGCGTCGCTGTCCGGCCGGCGGGAGCCGAAGACGACGTCATGGCCGGCCCGGGCGAACGCTCGGCCCAGGGTGCCACCGATGTTGCCGGTGCCGATGACGGCGATCTTCATGTCTGCCCCCTGCGGCGAGTGAGGTACGGGCGTTCTGCCCCATTCGGCGGGCTGCGCCCGAACAGATGATTCATCGTTCCGGAGGCGGTCCGGTAGGCCCTGCCCGGGGTGGAGCCCGTCGCTGGCCGGCTGTCGGCCGCGGACCCACCGTCGCACCACCGACGCATCCACCCGGGCACGCGCGTCTGCCCTTGTCCTGCGCGTCGGGGTCAGGTCAGGGGCCGGTCGCGGTCGGGGACGCCGTGCCGGCCGAGCTCGTCGGTGCCGCCGAGGGCTCCGTCGCGCTGGATGGCGCGGGGCTGGACGGAGCCGAACCGGAGGGATCCGAGCCGGACGGAGCCGTGGACGGAGCCGACCTGGAGGGAGCCGAAGTGGTCGAGTCCGCTGGCGGGGAGGCGCTGGTCGGCGGCGGCGGCGTCGGGTCCGGTGTGGACGGCGGTGAGCTCGTCGGTGGTGGATTCGACGGCGACGTGGTGTCCGGCGGTGTCGGCGAGGGCGTCGGGTCGGTCGACGTTGCCGGTGGAGGATCGGACGGGGCGGCCGTCGAGGATGGCGCGGCCGGCGGCGCCGATCCGGTCGGCGCGGCCCCCGGGGATGTCGGCGTCCCGGCCGTCCCGGTGGTCCCGGAAATCCCGGCCGGAGCCGGGACCGGGGCGCCGGTCCTGGGGTCGATGGTCAGCGCCAGCGTCGCGCGAAGGCCGCCCGCGGCCACCCGCACCGCCCCCGCGTACCCGTCCAGCCACATCGGCGCCAACTCGACGAAACCTCCCGGCTGCGGGGCCTGCACGACCAGCCCTCCGCCGAGGTAGAGCGCGACGTGGTGGACCGTCCTGACGTCGGTCGGCGTGTAGGCCCAGAAGACCAGGTCGCCGGGCATCAGGTCGGCCAGCCGGACCGGCCGGCCGGCGCGGGCCTGCTCGGCCGACGTGCGGGGCAGCACGATGTCGGCGGCGGCGTACGACCGGCGGGTCAGCCCGGAGCAGTCGTAGGCGTCCGGCCCCTGGGCGCCCCACTGGTACGGCTTGCCGACCTGCGCGAGCGCGAACGTGATCGCGGCCTGAACGGCCTGCGCGTCGGCGGCCTGGGCAGTGGCGGCAGCGAAGGGCGGGGCATCCAACGATGCCGCGGTCACCGCCGCTTTCGTGACCGGCCGCCAGGCCCCGAGCGGCGACTGCGTCTGCTGGCTCCGCTCTCGGGCCATCAGCGCGCCGAGCTCCGCCCGCGTGTCGACCGGGCTCTCCGCCTGCCAGCCCGCCGAGGCAAGGCCGGCGGTCATCAGCCGATCAACGGGCGGCAACCCCAGCGGCGCGTCGACCCGTACCGCCCGCAGCGGCTGAGCCGTACTCGACGAGACGACCGCGCACCCGGCAACGACCGCCGCGACCGCCACCCGTCGCCGCAGCTTGCGCCGCGGACGCCGAGCAGCCCCCGGCGCCCCCTCCACCCGAGCAGACCCCGCTGCCTTGGCCGACGCCTTCGGCGCCCGCTCCGTCCCGGCCGACCTCGCCGCCTCGGCTGACGCCTCTGTCTCGGCTGGAGGTGTGGCGGGCGGCGTCCGTCCCTCCGGGTCGGACAACCCGGCGCCCTCCACCGAGCGCGCGGGCGATTCCGCTAACGCCGGGATCTCGGGCAGCGCCGACGGCGGCACTAACCCCGCGGCCGGCGGCGCCGGCTCCACCGCTGGCGGCCCGAGCTCAGCGCCGAGCTCGGCCAGCGCGGCCATCAAGTCGGCCAGCTCCGGCAGCGCGACCCGCATCGCCGGCGGCTGCACAAGTTCGGCGCGCAGCTCCGCCAGCCTGGCGGTCAACTCGGTCAACTCGGGCAGCGGCTGTTCCGGCGACGGGCCGTCCGGCAACGCCGCCGAGGCGTCGCTTGCGTCACTGCCCATCCGCGGCCCCCGGTCGCTCCCCGACACCGTAACGTCACGAGCCCTGCCAAAAGGCCGAATTCACGATGCCGTCATGTTACGGGTTCGACGCTGGCCCCGTGGCGGTTCAGGCCGCGATGACCGCGCCAGCGGTGGTCAGCACCGCTGCAGCCAGCAGCACCGCGCCGACCGTGGTCAGCGTGTTGCCGGCCGACCATCGCCCGGGCTTGCCGATGGCCATGTGCACGAACATGCCGCCGGACTGAGCGAGCACCCCGATCAGCAGTAGCACGCCGACGATCCACTGCCCGGGCCGGCCCAGGTTCGTCCGGGTGAGCAGATCCAGCACGACCAGGGCGAGCACCAGCAGCACCCCGGCGTGGGCATGCCCGGCCCGGAAGTAGGTGACCTGGAACTCGGTCAGCCGCCCCGCCTTCAGCAGCCGGAGCAGCGAGAACCCACCGAACATCACCGTCGGCAGCGAGATCAGCGCGATCGCGGTGAAGAGCTGCACCGGCCCGCTCACCGGGTGACCTCCGCCGGCTCCGACCCGGTGTCCATGAGGGGGCGCACCTCCATCGCGAAGAACCCGGCGTTCGGCCACCGCGCGGCGATCTCGGTCGCCCGGTCGATGGTGTCGCAGTCGACGATCAGGAAGCCGCCGAAATGCTCCTTCGCCTCCGCGAACGGCCCGTCCGTCACCGCCGGAACACCGTTCCTGACTCGAACGGTCTTCGTGTTCGACGGTTCCGCCAGCCCGGCCCCGGTGACCAACTCCCCGGACTCGGCCAGCTCCTTCATGATCGTGTCGACCTCGCCCATCAGCGCGGCGCCCTCGGGACTGGAGACGAGCCGGCGGGTGTCCGAGTTTTCGTAGATCAGGAGCGTGTACTTCACGCGCGCCTCCTGTCGTCGCAGCGCCGTCCCGGCGACATGACGCCGGCTCGGCCGGCGAGGAAACCCTAGTGTCCTGTCGGGGACGACAAACCGGCTCACCGCGGCAGCGGGCGCCGGCCACCCGCCCGGGGCGGCCGGTCCCGACCACTCGGGGGACAGCCCAGGCGCGCGCCGCCAGCGTGATCGAGCCGTCCGCGGCGACCGGGAGGGTGGAACGCACCCGTTCGGCCAGCCGCCGCCGGGCCGGGTCGGGGAGGCCGACGCACCTAGCTGGCGCCGGGCCCTGGGCCGCCGAGGACCGGCGTTCAGTAGTCGTCTGAGTCGCGGAACGGCGTGGGCACGTCCAGCGCGCGGTCGTCTCGACCCTGCTCAGGCCGGCCGCGGCAAGCAGGTCGGCCAGCGCCGGTCCGGGCGGCAGACCCCCGGACACCAGCGCAGCATGCCCGAGCCCGCGAGGGGCCGCGGTCCGCTCGCGCGGAGGGCAACCCGGCGGGCGAGAATCCGTGTCGTGCGCGGCGACCCAGTCCAGCGCGGCGGGTGAGCGGTGGCGGCGGCGACCCTGGAGCTGAAGCGGCGGCTGGCCGTCTACGTGGTCACGGCGGCCCGGCCGGGCCCCGGGCACGCGGTACTGGCCCGGCTGGCAGTGTCCGGGGGCGCCGGGGCGATCCAGGTGCGGGCGCCGGAGCTGGACGACGAGGCGCTGCTGCCTCTGGCGACTGAGATCGCCGCCGACTGCCGGGCGGCCGGTGCGCTGTGCATCGTCAACAACCGGGTTCGGGTCGCGGCCGAGGCCGGCGCGGACGGCGTTCACCTGGGGCAGGACGATGACTTCCCGGGCGCTCGCCGGCTGCTCGGCCCGAGCCGGCTACTCGGAGTCAGCCTCACCGCCGCAGACCAAGCGGCCGCGGCCGAGGCTGCCGACGCCGACTACCTGGGGGTGACCGTGTTCGCCTCTGCCACAAAGGCGGAGGCCCGTCCGCTCGGCCTGGCGGGAGTCCGGGCGGTGGCCGGCGCCGCGCGGGTGCCGGTGGTCGGGATCGGTGGTATCTCCGCAGCGAACGCGGGGCAGGTGATCCGGGCCGGCGCGGCCGGCGTCGCCGTGATCTCCGCGGTGGCCTCGGCGGCCGACCCCCGGGCCGCGACCCGGGAGCTTGCCGCGGCAGTGCGAAGGGCCAGGGAAGGACGCGAATGAGGAGCGCGGGATGAGCGACGAGTCGGACGGCCCGCCGCCGGCCGGCCTTGGCAAGGTCGGCGCCCCGTTACTGACCAGGATGATCCTGCCGCACCTCGGGGCGCCGGACGACGACGTGCTGGTCGGCCCCGGCCCCGGCTTGGACACCGGGGTCTGGCGGGTGGCGCCCGGGATCGCCATGGCACTGACCACGGACCCGGTCTTCATCCTCCCGACGCTGGGTTGGCAGCGTGCCGCGTGGTTCGCGGTGCACAGCCTGGCCAGCGACGCGGCCACCAGCGGCCTGCCGCTGCGCGGGATGACGGTCGACCTGAACCTGCCGCCCGAGGTCACCGACGCCGACCTGGACACGATCTGGTCGTCGTTCGCCGGTGCCTGCGCCGACCTCGGCATCACCGTCCTGACTGGACACACCGCGCGGTACGCCGGGTGCGCCTGGCCGATGGTCGGCGGCGCGACCTGCCTGGCGCTCGGCGCCGAGGACCGCTACGTCACTCCGGGCATGGCCCGGCCCGGCGACCTCGTGGTGGTCACCAAGGGAGCCGCGATCGAGGCGACCGCGCTGCTCGCGGTGAGCTTCCCGGAGCGGTTGGTCGCCGCCGGGCTAGCCCCGGACGCGCTGGCCGCCGCGCAGGCCCTGGTGCCGGCGATGACGGTTGTGCCGGAGGCTCAGGCGGCGGCCGAGTACGGGGTGCGCGACGACGGCGTCACCGCGCTGCACGACGCCACCGAGGGCGGCGTGCTCAGCGGGCTGGTCGAGATCGCCGACACCTCCGGCGTGGGCCTCCGGATCGACCGCGACCTGATCCCGGTGCGCCCCGAGGTCGGCGCGGTCTGCGCCGCCGCCGGCATCGACCCGTACGCCGCCATCTCGGAGGGCACCCTGCTGGCCACCGTGCGACGGGGGCACGCCGACGGGGTGCTCGCCGCGATCCGCAGCGCCGAGGTCGAGGCGGCCGTGGTCGGCGAGGTGGTCCCGGCCGCCGACGGCCGCACCCTGCGCGCCGCCGGCGAGGAACGCCCCCTCGAGCACCCCGGCCTCGACCCCTACTGGGCGGCGGTGGCACGCCTATCGGACGCCCCACCGTGACAGACGCAGGGCCGCCGGTCAGACCTGTTACCATCTGTGGGGTGCCTGTCCGAGGCATGCAAGGCCCCGTAGCGCAGTTGGTTTAGCGCGCCGCCCTGTCACGGCGGAGGTCGCGGGTTCGAGTCCCGTCGGGGTCGCGGTACGTCCCAGCGCCCGGGGCAGGTAGCTCAGTCGGTACGAGCGTCCGCCTGAAAAGCGGAAGGTCGGCGGTTCGACCCCGCCCCTGCCCACCGCCCTGACCAGGGCGAACAGAAGCCGCCGGCCAGCCGGCGGTTTCCTGGTCTCAGTCCTGGTCTCAGTAGCGTGGTTCGGCCGAGGCGCCGTGGGGAGCCCGCCGGCCCACGGCCGGAGGTTGGCGGATGCGCCTCTGGGCAACGATCATGTCACAGCTAGCATCCATCCGGCCCCCTGCGATCCGGGCCGTGGTGTCCTATCGTCGCAGCAGAGGAGGCACAGCTTCGGTGTGGCGACCTTTCCGCGGATCAAGGGCCGCGAGCTTCTCGCGATCTTGCAGGCAGAGCCGTTGGCGTACCAGGTGGTAAGGCAGAAGGGGTCACATCGGACGTTGAAGGCGGAAGGGCGGCCGACGCTGGGGGTTTCCTACTCGGAGGGAGCCGACGTTCCCGGAGGAGTCCTTCGGGAGTATCTCGTGAAGCGCATCGGCCTCAGTGAAGACGAGGCCCTACGACTGGTGGAGGACAGATGACGACCGTGACCGTCGTCCATCACTATGTCGACGGCTCGTGGTGGGCGGAAGCAGAAGGACACCCCGGCTATCTGGCCGTTGCCAACACGCTGGACGAGCTGCACGAGCTGGTCCGGGAGGGTCTTCCCTTCTTCCTCGAAGTCGACTCTGTGGAGATCGACGCTCGCTACGACGTGGAGACGGCAGAGATGGAGAACCAGAGCGAAGCGGCGCCGGTGACCCTGACTGTCACGTCGACGGCGGGTCCGCTCGTTGCGCAGACCACCTCTACGGCGGTCGAGGCGGGAGCGAGGCTCTCCCGTACCCTTCACCCCGTGCTCTCCAAGCTGACCGTTCCAGCCAGGGCGAACGCCTGACGTGCACGCTGTCGTTCTTCTTGCGGACGCGGCGCAAGTGGACCCTGCCCAGAAGGTCCACGCCATCGGCTTGGGCTGGTCCATCACGGCGGTGCCCAGTCCTGCGCACGCGGTTGTGGTCTTGATCTATGTGCCATGGACCCAGACGAACCAGAAGCACAAGGTAGAACTGCGCCTGTTGGACGAGGATGACCACCAAGTGTCAGCGCAGGGACCGGCCGGTCCTCAACCTCTGGAGCTTGAGGCAGAGCTTGAAGTGGGCCGCCCGGCGGGTATCAAGGCCGGCACCGAGATCGTCGCGCCGCTGACTCTCAACGTCGGCCCAGGCCTCCCGCTGGCTCCTGACCGTCGCTACGTCTGGAAGCTCTGGATCGACGGCCACAACGAGCCGGAATGGTCGGCCTCGTTCTTCGTCCGACGCGGCTCCTGACGGGTGCAGCAGGCGACCGGAGGAAGAGGTACGTCGCCTGGGGGAGTTCCTCGCCGGCTAGCCTGCGATCCCAGGTCATGCGGACAGGCTCTAACGGCCAAGCGGGGGCCGCTGACGCTCGGCGCGTACTGTGGCGACGAATGCATCCAGATCCGGCGATGGACCCTCGTTCTTGCCCTCGAGCCGATTGCTGGCGTAGGCCATGATTTCGTGCACGGATCGGTCTGCGGCAACCAGCACCGAGGAGATGCCACAAGCACGAGGCGCGAATGTTCAAAGCGCAATTCCCTAATAGCTTGCATAACTCCTAGCCCGGCCGTTGCGGTAAAGTCGAGCCCTATGACCTCCGGAGCTTTCCGAGTGATGTAGCCCTCGAATTCAGGGTCATCAAGCATCTCCTCGGTAAGGCCGGGGAGCCGACCGACTAGCTTACTGATAGCCACGCGGGCGGCACTTTGCGCAGTTAGGGCCTTCGAGCATTCCTCGACTCGCTCGGCGACGAGCTTTGCGGCGGTAAGCAAGCGGAGATACGCCTCATGCCGCTCCCGTGCCTCGGCATCGTTGGCTGCGCGCCGCCGCTGTGCTTCCTCGTCCTCACGTTGCCAATTCCGCTGACGGGCGGCTTGGAGTACGGACGCTGCCGTCGCGAGTGTGACGCCGCCCATGCTACCGATCAGCCCAGCGACCGCAGCGTCCACGGCTCATCCCTCCGCTCCATCGGGTCCTTGGTAGGAGAAGACCTCCACATCATCGTAGAAGCCGCGTTCCTGACCCTGGGCCTTCTGGTGACGCTCTAGCCATTCGATCAGCGGTCGCGGGATACCGATGGTCCGTCTCCCGGCACGTGACTTGGTGTCGACCACGAGTAGCCCTCCCCCGCGCCTCGCTGGACAGTCCGCTCCGCGCTTGCGCCCGCATTCACCGCCGCACCCGTGCTGCCATGTGTGCCGCTGAATCGCGCGGCGCACTGTGAGAGTGCCGGCGGCCGGGTCGAGGTCGCGCCATTGGAGGCCGAGCGCTTCCCCTTGGCGTAGTCCGATCGCGAGCGCGAGCGCGAAGCGTACGCCGTTCCGGCGCTCCGCTGCGACTTGCAATATGCGCTGCGCCTCGGCCACGGTGAACGGCTCGATCTCCTCTTCCACGAGACGAGGCGCCTTGGCGATAACGGCGGGGTTCCTCACGATCTGGCCACGTCGCAGCGCCTCGTTCAGCGCCGCACGCAAGGTGCGGTGCACCTGGTGGACGGTCGCAGGCTTCAAACCGTTGCCGCGCAGCCTCGCGTACAGCTTCTCGATGTGCTCCGGTTGGAGCCGGTCCAGCCGGTGCGATCCAATGCCGGGGATCAGGTGCCGGCGAACGGCGGTCTGATAACCGGCGTACGTCTTCGGTCGCACGCTCGGCCCGCGATGTTCTCCAACCAGTGCGAGAGCCAGGCAGCGACGGTGCCGGGACGCCCCGGCCGCTTCGTGCGTCCGGCGTCACGGTCCCGTTCGAGTTCGCGGACCTTCTCTCGCACCTCGGCCTCCGTCTTCGCGCTGACGTGGCGGCGGTCGGGGCGCCCGTCGTCGCGGACTCCCATCGTGACGCGGCCATGCCATCGGCCGTCGTTGCCTTGGTAGATGGTGGCGGCGCCGTTGGGCGCGCGTGTGCCTTCCTGGCGCTTGCGTGGCATTGCGGTCTCCCGTTCAGGCGGCGGTGGGTGGGTGTGCCGGCGGTCAGGTGGGCGGTATAGGTCTCCAGGTCGCTCGGGCGGACGCGCCGGAGCCGTCCGATTTGGACGGAGCCGACTGCGCCGGTGCGGATGAGCGAGTACATGAGGGTGCGGCCGATGCCGAGCCGGTCGGCGGCCTCTTCCACGGTCAGTAGGAGCTTCGGGCTGTCCATCGGGGTCTCCAGGCGTTCGCTGGGTGTCGGTCTACGGGTCCTGTCGTGGTCTGTGCGCGCCGTTCCACTGGTCGGTGGTCTAAGGGGTGGTCCGCGTCCCTGGGTCGGCAGCGCGGCTCTCACGAGGCCCTGAGAAGGCCGTAGAGCCACGAAAGGCGGCTGGCCGGTATGGATGGGCCGGGGCGGTGGCGGGAGTGTGGGTCGGCACGGCGTTACTCCCCCGGCCGGCCGGGGACAGCGGGGACAATTGGCGCGTACGGCTGTCCCTCTTGATCGGAACCGTCGGTGCTGGTCAGCCCGGGTAGGGGGACAGCGGGGACAGCGGGGACAGCCGGCGGGAGGCTGTAGCGGCCGGCCGGGTCGACGGACAGTTGCCCGTCGGCGGCCATCCGGGAGCAAGTCCGTTTGACGTTGTCGTAGCCGAGTCCGGTGCCGTCGGCGGCGGCCTTTGGGGTGGCGCCGGGGTGGTCGCGGACGTAGCGGAGGATCGCGGCGCGAGTGTCGGACAGGGTGTGCTCGGCGGCCGACCCATCGAGCAGGAGCCAGGCGCCGGTGGTGGGCTGGAAGGTCAGTGCGTGCTCGGTCTCGTCCACGTCCCGGCCGGTGACGTGTAGCACGGCGTCGGCCTGGCTGCGTGCCCGTCTCAGGACGAGGGTGGCGTCGGCGGCGCCGGCTAGCCCGTTGGTGCCGGACACCGACTCCAGGAAGTCATCGGCGCCCGCCTTGCGGACCTGATGCACGAGCACAACGGCGACGCTGTAGCGGTCGGCGATCTGCTTGGCCCGGGTGACGGCGGCGTAGTCGGCGTCGTAGGCGGACATGCCGGCCGGGGATGGTCCGCGCATCTTGGCGAACACGTCCAGCACGACCATCCGGGCGGCCGGGTTGCGGTCCAGCCAGCCGGCGATGGACTGGCCCCCGCCTTGCGGCAGTGGCGGGCAGGTGGTGACCAGGGTGAGCCCAGCCGGCGCCGGCTGGCCGCACAGCAGCCGGCGGATACGGGTCTGGAGCCGGCGGGGGGTGTCTTCTAGGGCGAGATAGAGCACCGGCCCGGCTTGCACGTCGATCCGGCCGAACGCCCGGCCGCCGGCCGTGATGGTCAGGACGAGGCCGAGGGTCAGCCAGGACTTGCCGACCTTCGGTGGCCCGGCGAGCAGGGTGACGCCTTCGGCGAGGATGCCGGGCACCGCCCACCGGGGCGGGGGGAAGGTCGCGGCCATCAGGTCGGCGGCCGTCCACGCGGTACGCAAACCGGTCGTTGAGTCGGTTGCGTCACGTTGGCCGGGTGCCGGGGTTGTGTCACGGCGGGCCGGGACGGCAGCCGGGCGGGTGACGGGGTGCAGGTGCCGGCGGCGTGGGCTGCTCATGCGGTGGCTCCGATCCGGGCGCGGTAGGCGGCCTGCCGGCAGGCGTGCGAGCAGTACCGGGGCCACCGGCCGCAGGCTGGCCGGGGTGGCAGCGGCGCACCGCAGCGGCAGTGACGGAAGCCCGCTAGGGTGGTTGCGTCACCGTCCACATCGGCCGGTGACGTCTTCCGTCGGCGGTTTACGTCAGTGACGGTGACGGTTCGGCCCTGGGCGGTTGCGTCACGCCGGACCGCGGTGGATGCGTCGGCGGCGAGCGCGGCGGCCAGTTGCACGCCGAGCCACCAGGTGTAGGCCGGTGGGACGGCTTGGGTGAGCGCCGGCCAGGGCATCCAGTCGATGCCCATCGCCGTGCGGGCGTCCTCAGCCGACGCCGAGGCAACGGCTGAGTTCGGGGGTGGCGTCACGCGGTGGATGCGCTGGCCGTAGGAGCCGTAGACGGGCACGGCGAGGGTGGTCCGGTCGTGCACGCAGCCGGTGCCGACCAGCCGGGTGTTGGACTCGAATAGCCGATGCCGGCGGACACCGAGCCGCAGGGTGTCCCCGCACACGATGACGGGGTCGCGGAGTGGGGCGCCGGGCACGTTCTCGATCACCCACAGCACGCCGGGGCCATGTGATGTAAGGGCCTTGAGGCGGTTCCGTACCGGGCCGATCAGGTCCGGGTGCTCGGTCCGGCGCCGGGCCGGGGTGGCGGCGCTGTACGCCTGGCAGGGCGGGGAGGCGTGCACCACGTGGTAGCCGGCCAGGTTCACGATCCTCATGGGCTGGTACGCAGCGGAGGATGGCGCGGTGCGCTCGAAGGGAACGATGTGCTTCGTCCTGCATCCGCACGGGGTTCACATGGTCGGGCGCTGGGTCGGACTGAGCTACGACGGCAAGGTCGTCACAGGCTGGGGCGCGATGGCCCGGAGCGAGGCCGAGGCCCGGCGCCTCATCGACCAGTTGAAGGACGGGAGCGCGATCCCGGCATGAGCGATCAGTCGGAGGTCTGCGAGGTAGTCATCACGGCGCCTGATGCCGAGTGGCTAGCCGAGTTCACCCGACGCCTCGTGGCTGACCGGCTGTCTGCTGCCGGTCACGAGATCGCGTCCATCCGGTCGCTCTACTGGTGGCGGGGCAAGCTGTACGACAAGCAGGAAGCCCGGGTGGCTCTCCACACCCGGGCATCCCTCGTGACGGCGATCACCGAACGCACCCGACGAGAGCACCCGTACGAGGTGCCCTGCGTGGTCGCTCTGCCGATCGTTGACGGCAACCCTGATTACCTCGCATGGATTCTCGGTGAGACGGTGGCGCCGGAACTGTCCCCGCTGTCGCCGGAGTCCCCATCCACCGCTTGACCAGCGCATATGCTCCCGATCTTGGGGACAGCGGCGAGGAGGGTCGTGTCGTCGCCGTCCCCGGCGCGAACACGCGGAGCGGGCAGTCGGACGTTTCGCACGCGGGTGTGACGCAGATCACAGGACATTTCCTGCGTGGCAACCAGACAGCCGAATCACTGCTCACTACGCTCGCGCGGTGGAGCGCTTTTTACGACCGCGCGAGCATCCACCAAGAGCGAAACCCCCTGGAAATTTCGTACCTATCGGGGTTTATTGGGCAGCGGCCGTTGGCGTTCCGCTGCGCCCGCCAGCCTGTCCGCGTCCTTGCCGAGCGCCCAGCAGCCGGGTCAGAATTGGCCATCGGCACGCGCAGTCAGTCCGGTGATACGCCCGTCAAATGAATGAGCGGCGTCCGGCTGGGACCCCGGACGCCGCTCTTGGCTCCGCGCCGATATGACCCTATCGCGGTCCAACGACGGAGGAGCCTCGTGCGTAATCTACCAGGTCGCCGGAAGGGCGACAACATGGTGAACAGGTCAAAGAAGGTTCAGCGTCATAAGGCGTTCTTGAAGTTGGCGCCTGTTGTCACCTCTCTCCTCCTCGCTCTCGCCGCCGTAATCGGCGCCGTTGCGCAGCTAGTAGTACTTCTCAGTAGATGATGCTGAAGGCTCGGCGTCCGCCGGCATCGGGGACGGCACTACTCGTCTATGGTTCGCCTACCCGGGGGTACACCGTAAATGCGTACCGAGCCCGTAGCTCAGCGGCGCCGCCGGGGAGCGCAATCCTCAACTCCTGATTCTCATGGAGGTGGCGTAGCCGCGTATATACGGCCTCGCCGAGATCGCCAAGGCTTCGGAGGTTGACGCGGGTTGCGGTGTAGCGGGGACGCCGAGCCAGGTTGCCGTCCCACGGTGTGCCCGGAAGCGTGACCAGCGGACCGGTCTCCTCGGCGTCGAGGAGGAAGTGATGCAGTCGCTGCCTGTCCAGTGCGCCCCTTCCTGCAGGAATGTTCACGAGCGAGTAATCGTGGGCGAAGCAGCAGCGCAGCGCGTAAAGCGCCTGACGCTCAGGGTCCCGTACCTCATCAGCGAAGTACGTCAGCGCCTTGATGAAATCGGGCGTCCCGGCTGAGGGCGAATCAGCGTCGGCCGGCCGGAAGCACTCGCCTATCTGATCGAGCATCACCATGTAGCCAAGCGCGCCGAGCCAACACCCGGCACGCTGCTGCCGCTTCACATTCACCCTCCCGGAGACCAGGTAACGGCCGGTGGTACCACGAGCGTCACGCAGGACCGCGACGAGAGACGACACCCAATGCACGTCGCCGCGTCGACGCCGATAGGTGAGGAAGGCACTGAGAGTGTCGCGGTCGGACCAGCCCGTGTCATACACCCGCCTCACGATAGAGGCCCATCTCAGTAAGCGCATCCGAAATCACCATAACCACCGTGGCCGATCACGCTGAAGGCCCGGCGGCGCAGACGAACGATTCCGCACGGTGTTCGGTCCCCCCTGTCCCCCCTGTCCCCCGACCCCGCTGACCAGCGCGGACGCTCCGGATCACGAGAGACAGCACGGGGACTGGGCTGTCCCCGCTGTCCCCCGATGCCCCGAAAGACAGGCTGCAACACCGGGGGGGTCCAACCAGCCACCCCGTGTTGCAGCCGTCCTCGTGTTGGTCTCAGTCCTGGTCTCATTCGCGACGGTTCAGGCCTGGTTGCAGTCGTGCGTCGATCTGTGCCTACTGCGTGTCTGACCATCCCGGAACGGTGCTGTACGCGTCACCTTGGCACTGAAAAGCGGAAGCTCGGCGGTTCGACCCCGCCCCTGCCCACCGTCGGCCGACGAGATCGGCCTGCGGGGTGGGCTAACCAGCAGTCGACGCGCCGCCGGTCACGGTCGGGACCCGGCACGCCGACCACACGGGGCCGGGCAGGCACGCCGGATCGAAGCGGCGCTCCTGTCGGCGGCGGACCTGGTCGACCAGGTCCGCGGCCAGTGGGTAGCACCCGACAACGACCGCCGACCACACAGTCAGCCGGGAAGGGGCGGTCGGCCTCCAACCTCCGGCCCGGCCGCTTGCGGGTACCTCTCGCGAGCCTCGGCAGACGGGTAGGGCTATCAGGCGACCCGCATGCCTGCGTCCTCGAGAACCAACACCGAGCGAGAAGGAGTCTGCGAGGCGGGCGGCAACGACGCATCCGGCGGCCCCGCCGCCGCCAATGACCACGTCGAACGCTCCTGTTCTGGCGATGACGCGGCCCCTCCGGTCGGCTTGTTGACGGCATGTCGCCGGTCGCCGGCGCGGTGCCGACCTAGGCTGGCGCTGCCAGCGATCGGGTCGGGAGGGCGGGCAGTGACGCGCGAGGACCAGTTGGGTCCGTTCGGCCTGGACACGGTGGTCCACGGCGACTGCCGCAAGCTGCTGCTCGACCTGCCGGACGGCAGCATCGACGTCGTGGTGACCAGTCCGCCGTACTGGGGCCAACGGCTCTCCGAGGGAAATGGCGTCGAAGACGACCCGCGGCACTATGTGGCAGAGCTGGCCGCGGTCTTTGCCGCGCTGCTCCCGAAACTGAGGCCGGCCGGGCTGCTGTGGCTGAACATCGGTGACGCGTACAACACCCCGGTGAACTGGCGGCTGGACGACAGCGCGTACAGCACGCTCGGCCCGGACAAGACCGGCCTGGCGGCGCACAACTCGGCCTATGTCAAGCCGCGGCACCGGCGACGTGCCTATGTCGAACAAGACACGCCGTGGCTGCAGTACGGAAACCTGCTCGCGCTTCCTTACCGGCTCGTCCTCGCTCTCTGCGACGCGGGCTGGCTGTTCCGCGGCGAAATCATCTGGCGCAAGCGCAACCCGATGCCGGAGGGCCGCTGCCGTCGCCCGCACCGGCAGCACGAGGCGTTGTATCTGCTGGTTCGGGACGAGCAGCACTCGTTCCGCGCGGACCCGCCGGTCGGGTCGGTCTGGGACATCGGAAACGAGAAGATCGACGGCACGCCGCACTACTCCCGGTTTCCGGAGGAGTTGCCGCGCCGCTGCCTGGAGGCGTACGGCAAGCGGGGTCGGCAGGTCGTCGTGCTGGACCCGTTCAGCGGCTCGGGCACGACCGGCATCGCCGCGTTGAAGCTCGGCTGCCGCTATTTGGGGTTCGAAATCGACGCGGACCAGGTCGAGGCGTCGAACCACCGGTTGCAGGCGGTGCGGCGGCCCCTCGGCTGACAGACCGGGGCCCGGGCCGACCGGCCTGCTAGCGTCCACCGGCCGGTGTAGGGGCGCCAGGCCGGGACGGGAGACTCCCTACCGACATGGGCGAGGAGGACGCCGTGGACTCTGAGGACGACCAGGCGACGGACGAGCCGGCGGCGGAGACCGCCGCAGATCCTGCGGAGAGCGAGTCGGCAGGTGGGTTCCCGGATCGGCGGCTGATCGACCTCTCCCGCGACCCAACCCCGGGCGTGCCCGACCACGCCGCCCCCGACGACGCCGAGTAACCGGCCGGTCCGGTACGGCCGCCGCAGCACGGGCCGCCGACGCGGACCGGCTGGCGCGCCGTACGCTCGCCGGCACAGCAGTATCGCCGGCACGGCGAGGCCCGGCCTAGCTTCGCCGGGACGGCCGGCCCAGCACGCCGCCCAGCACGGCCGCCGCGGCACGACCGCCGACGCGGAACGGCTGACGCCGCGCCGCCGCCGCACGGCACGGCTACCGGCGTTGAACGGCTCGCGCAGCACCGCCGCGCCGGCACAACACGGCCGCCGACGTGGAACGGCCGGCACAGCGTGGCGCCGGCGCGGCACGGCCGCCAGAGCATGGGCGCCGACGCGGGGCGCGGGACCAGGCCGGCGTACGCCTACCAGGTGACCAGCAGGCGGTCCAGGAACGGAACCGCCCGCAGCCGCATCATGCGTCTGGGGCGGGTCGGAGTGTTGCTGGCCGGCGGAACGGCCATCGTCTGTACCTGTCCGCTCGCCGACTGCCACGCCTGCACGCAGGCCGCCACGATCCCGCTGGCAGGGGCGCTGGGATAGAGCTTGCTCAGCCGGCGGCCGACGAGCTGGTCGGCGGTCCGGCCGAGCAGGTCGACGGCGGCCGGGTTGGCGTACTCGACGTCGAAGTCGGCCACCGCATCCTCGGTCGGCGCGGCCTCGGGCGGGACCGGCCGTACCGTCATGGCCGGATGGATCAGCAGGTCGAGCATTCGGTATGCCCACGCCTCGTCGGTCGGCTCGACGCTGCGCGGCGAGGCCGCCTCGGCCACCACCGTCTCGGCCAGCTCCGCGAGCCGGATGTTCAGATGCTGAGAGAGCTGGACCAGATGGTGGAACGCGTGATCCGCGGTCCAACCATGCCGCTGCATGAGGACACCCTTGGCCTGCTCGATCAGCGGGCGGCTCTGCAGGGCCCGACGTAGGCCCGCAACCTCGTCGCGAAGCTGATCGATCTCGGCGGCAGAGCCCGGTGCGTCCGGTGCGCCCGTGCCGCCTACGGCTGCTGCGGTTGCGGTTCGCACACCATCGAAATCCCCGGGCACGCGGGAAGGCAAACCCGGCCGGACCCGACGCCGAACGATGACGGCCCCACCCGGCAGTTCGGGACGCGAGATCAGGGCTTGCCGGGCGAAACCGACCTGCTCGGCATCAGCCGGTGCTCGTTCCCGACCTGTCCGGCCCGCAGCCGATCCTCATGCCTGGAGGCGGCGAACGTCGTCGGGACGGCGCGACGAACGCCCCCCACCAGCCGCCGCAGGGTCGTGCCCATGCGCCCCTCCCACGGCATTGCCGTCCGAGGGGCCCAGGTCTACCCGCTTGTCCCCGTGCTCACGCCGATCGTGCCAGCCCGGCATTCCCCGCGGGCACCGGCCTCGACGCACGACCGGGTGCGCCGGCTAGCCCTCGGTCTTTTGTGGGACCCCGCCCTCGAGCAGCCCCCGGACCTCGGACTCCTTGTACCTCCGGTGCCCACCCAGGGTCCGGATCGACGTGAGCTTGCCTGCCTTCGCCCAGCGGGTCACCGTCTTGGGGTCCACCCGAAACATCGTTGCGACCTCAGCCGGGGTCAACAGTGGCTCGGCGTCGGTGGTCTGGCGCGTGGTCATGGCTCATCCCCTTCTGCCCAGCCGGGGGAACGTCCGGTACGTACCCCCAACCGAGGTCCATATTGCACCATTGTTCCGCATAGATCAAATCACCCACTAAGGTCATCTGGTCCTAGTCACCCCGGATGAGTAACTCCGCATCAGTTGGCCGACTCGACCCGGTGCGCTATGCGCCAACGCTCAATCACCCGATCGTACGCTTCCGTGGCGGTCTGCATGTCCCCCGTTCCCAGTGCCGCCAACGCTGCGGCCAGGTCTCCGGCGGAGTCGTCTGCCCGAAGTTCCTCGTCCGAACGCAGGTCAACGAGGCCTCCGTAGTCCAGTTCGACCACCGAACGCGGATGGAACTCCTCCAACCAGCGGCCCAGCGACTCCACCGCACCGACCACCGGACCCGCGTCAAATGCCCGCCGGAGTACCGCCAACGAGCGCGCCGTCCGCCGCCGCGCGTCGGCCATGGCGGTGCGGTAGACCAGCGACCGACCCACGTCGGTCGCCGACGGAGCGGTCGGTGCCGAGCCGGATCCGGCATGCGCCTCGGTCGCTCCGCCCGGTGCCTCGGCTCCCTCGGACCGGGCGGAGCGACCCAGCTGCAGCCGTCGCTCGTCTGGCCGCATCAGCAGGAACCAGCGCACCGGCACCACCCACCGGCTGGTCAGCACGTGCGCCCGCGACAGCGGGTTTCGGGCCAGCCACTGCTCGTGCTCCCGTGCCGCGACCTCGATCTCCGCCTCCGGCAGCACTGCGGGCAGTACGTCGGACGGCAGCAGGGCGTCCAGCTCGGTGGCGGCCCGCCAGCACCGCAGCTCCGTCCGCAGCGGGCAGATCAGCGCCGCGCCGTCGAGGCTGAGCAGGTACGCGTGCTCGCCCGCCTCCCCGGGCTGCGGTACCCGGGGCGCCGACCGGCAGGCCGCGGCCAGCCCGACCGCCCGCTCCCGGCGTGGACCCTCCCGAGTGGACACTGCCGTCCCGGCGGCCAGGTAGGCCTGCCAGCGACGCCGCTCGTCGGGCGGGAAGGCCGACAGCGGCTCGTACACCCGCAGCTCAGCGGCGTACGGAGGGCTCACCCTTCGATCGTCCCACGCCTGCTGCGACTGGCCACCTGGTCGCGAGCAGCCCGACACGCACAGTAGGCGAGCGCCGCTGACCGGCAACGGGACACCGAGAGTCAGCCTAAGGTGTGCGTAGGGCAGACCCGCCCACAGCGCCCCTGGCCTCACAAGGGCCCGGCACGACCCTGCTCGACGACGAGGAGACCCCCGGTGAGCGTGTTCGCGGCCGATCATGAACAGGTTGTCTTCTGCCATGACTCGGCCTCCGGCCTGCGGGCCATCATCGCGGTCTACTCGACCGCACTCGGCCCGGCGCTCGGCGGGACCCGCTTCTTCCCGTACGAGACCGAGCAGGACGCGCTCGCCGACGTGCTGAACCTGGCCAAGGGCATGGCCTACAAGAACGCGCTGGCCGGTCTCGATCACGGCGGCGGCAAGGCGGTGATCTGGGGCGACCCGGCCACCGACAAGACCGAGGCGCTGCTGCGGGCATATGGGCGGTTCGTCGCGTCCCTCGGCGGGCGCTACATCACCGCCTGCGACGTCGGCACCTACGTCGAGGACATGGATGTGGTGGCCCGCGAGTGCCGGTGGGTTACCGGCCGCTCGCCCGAGCATGGCGGCTGCGGCGACTCCTCCATCCTCACCGCGTGGGGCGTCTTGCAGGGCATGCGCGCCTCGGCCGAGCACCTGTGGGGCACGCCAAGCCTGCGCGGCCGCCGCGTCGGCATCGCCGGGGTGGGCAAGGTCGGCCGGCACCTGGTCGAGCACCTGCTCGAGGACGGGGCGACGGTGCTGGTGGCCGACGTCAGCGAGCTGGCCCTCGACCGGGTCCGGGTACCGCATCCGGAGGTCGTCGTGGTGGACGACACCGACGCGTTGCTGCGGACCGACCTGGACGTGTACGCACCGTGCGCGCTCGGCGGCGCGCTGGACGACCGGACCGTGCCGCTGCTGTCCGCGAAGGTGGTCTGCGGCGCGGCGAACAACCAGCTGGCCCACGCCGGCATCGAGAAGGTCCTGGACGATCGGGGCATCCTGTACGCGCCCGACTATGTGGTCAATTCCGGCGGGGTGATCCAGGTCGCCGACGAGATCGAGGGTTTCGTGTTCGAACGGGCGAGGGCGAAGGCGACCCGGATCTTCGACACCACCCGGCGGATCTTCGCGCTGGCCGCCGAGGAGGGGGTGCCGCCGGCGGTCGCCGCCGACCGGCTGGCCGAGCGCCGGATGGCCGAGGTGGGCCGGCTGCGGACCATCCTGCTCCCCTGAGCCGACGGTGAGACAGCCGTGAGTCGCGGCGTGGTCCGGAGCCCGAGCCGGGCCGTGAGCGACAGCACCGGCGGGCACGGCGACGTGCCGAGACCCGCCCTGGCGCTGTACCGTAGAAGTACGACGATGACCACACTGCCGGGGCCGCCTCGTGCAGGCCGCCCCATTCTTCTGTGCGAGGGGGTCGAGCCATGGGGCGCGGCCGTGCGAAGGCCAAGCAGCAGAAGGTGGCCCGTGCGCTGAAATACAGCTCGCACGACACCGACCTCGACGCCCTGCAGCGAGAGCTGGCCGGCGGCGGTGACGGTAGCTCGCCGCGGTCGCCTCAGCAGGCCGCGGTCGACGACGAGGACGAGACCGACGATGGCTACGACGCCGACGACGACAGCTGGGCCCGCTCCCGCTGATCGGCCGGCGATCGCTCGTCGGGTGGTGCCCGGATCGTCAGGCGTACGCGCCCCGTAGCTGTACGCCACCCGCTCCAGGCACTACCGCACCGGCCACCCACCCCGGGATGTCGCGTGCCCGCAACAACGCCACGGCTCGGTCCGCGTCGGCCTCGGCCACCACCGCGACCATGCCCACTCCGAGGTTGAACGTGCGCTCCATCTCGGCCGGCTCGACGTCCCCCAGCCGGGCGATCAGGTCGAAGATCGGCGGCGGCCGCCAGGCGGAGCGCTCGATCACCGCCTCCGCGCCGGGGGGCACCACTCGGGCCAGGTTGCCCGCCAGCCCACCGCCGGTGACGTGGGCGAACGCGTGCACGTCGAGTGCGCCGGCCAGGGCCAGGCAGTCCGGCGCGTAGATCCTGGTCGGGGTGAGCAGCTCCGATCCGAGGGTCCGACCGGCGCCGAGGTCGTCCAGCACCGCGTCCAACCGCAACCCGGCCCGGGTCAGCAGCACGTGCCGAGCCAGCGAGTAGCCGTTCGAGTGCAGCCCGGACGAGGCCAGCGCGATCACCGCGTCGCCGACCCGGACCCGGTCCGGACCGAGCAGGCGGTCCGCCTCGACCACGCCTACGGCCGTGCCGGCCAGGTCGTACCCATCCTCCTCCATCTGATCGCCGTGCTCCGCGGTCTCGCCGCCGACCAGCGCGCATCCGGCCCGGACGCAGCCCTCGGCCACCCCGGCGACGATCGCCGCGACCCGCTCCGGGACGACCCGGCCGCACGCCAGGTAGTCCTGCACGAACAGCGGCTCGGCGCCGCAGACCACGACGTCGTCGACGACCATCGCGACCAGGTCGATGCCGACCGTGTCGTGCACGTCCATGGCCTGCGCAACGGCCAGCTTGGTGCCGACGCCGTCGGTGGAGGAGGCCAGCAGCGGCCGCCGGTAGCGACCGATGTCCAGCGCGAACAGCCCGGCGAACCCGCCCAGCCCGCCGACCACCTCCGGGCGCGCGGCGCGGTCCACCGCCGAGCGCATCAACTCGACCGCCCGCTCCCCTGCGTCGATGTCCACCCCGGCCGCCGCATACGTCGCACCGCCGTGCCGGTCACTCATGACCGACCCCCAGTAGCCCGGTCGGGTGGTGATCGGCGCCGCGGAACGCCAGATGCGGGAGCCCGCCCCGCCGGCCGCCCGGGGCCGCAGCCACCCGATCGGGGTCGCCGACCCCGGTGGTCACCGGCGCTGCGGAGCGCCGGCCCAGGAACCCGCCCCGCCGGCCGCCCCAGGCGCCAACCCCACCGATCGGGGTCGCCGACCCCGGTGGTGACAGGCGCTGCGGAGCGGGGGGCTGCGAAGCGCCCGCGCAGGAACCCGCCCCGCGGGCCGCCCCAGGCGCCAACCCCGCCGATCGGAGTCGCCGAGTCCGGTCGTGACCGGCGCTGCGGGCTGCCGGCGCGGGACTCGCCCGGCTGGTCGCCCGAGTCGCCCCGCCCGGTCGAGATCGCCGGTCCGGTCAGGGTCGTGCGTCCGATCGGGGAGGTGAG
>WNFX01000923.1_pt1 | contig 35823 bp, 29 predicted proteins | sample 5400111 | NCBI WGS metagenome assembly WNFX01 (sample SAMN13153363, study PRJNA577476) | soil metagenome | isolation source: 40 cm soil or saprolite under grassland replicate 1 | place: USA:California | collected 2016-06-15 | reverse complement strand
TATTGGTTTGCCAATAAAAGGGCGGGGATGAGATACTGGGAAGGTGGATCGGGTTCTCCGAACACGATGTTAATCTAGGAGCCGAAGGCGCATTATTTTAGCAACGCGTTGGGATAACACGCTCCGCCAAAATGCCACTTGATTTACCCAAAACGACCTCGAAACGCGACGGGCCGCTGGTTAAACAGTTCTCGGTTTTTCTGCCGAACAAAGTAGGTGCCATGCTCGATATCGTGAAATTGCTGAACTCGCATCAGTGTCACATCGTCGCGATGAGTGTTTCCGAATCGACCGATTCCGCCATTGCCCGCGTTGTTGTGAGCGATCCGGACGGCGTGGAAAAATTGTTCCGGCAAAACAACATCGCCTTTGGAATGTGTGAAGTCGTCGTGGTGGAAATGCGGGAGGTCGCCACCGATCTGTCCAAACTTTTTGCCGCGCTTTTCATGGCGGAAGTGAACGTGCATTTCACCTATCCCCTCCTCATGCGCCCGTGCGGTCAGGCCGCGCTCGCTCTCCACCTGGACGATAACGACTGCGCAATTTCTGTTTTGACCGGCGCCGGGTTTCAACTTCTGAGCCAGACCGATATTTCGCGCTAGCCGCGTGAGTTGACAGCCGCCCAGAGTTATCTACAGAAAACATTCACCAATGCCGTCTTTCTCCTTTGTTCCCAACTTGCGAGCCGACAAGAGCTTTAATGTCGGGCTCATTCTGGTCATTCTTTTTGCGGTCGCGGAATTTTTCGCGGCGAGCGTTCATTACTTAGGCCGAAGGCGTCCGGTCCAGACAGCAGTCGCCGCTCCGCGAGCGATGCCGGCTCCACTTCCATCCGCCGCGCCTTCTGCGCCGCCCGTCGCATTGGCGGTCGCCTCTCCGACCGCCGCGCTCACTCCCGCAACATCGACAATCTCCGTGGCGGATCGTTTGCGAAAACAAGCCGAAGCGGCCCGGGAAAGTGGTGATACCGTAAGCGCGCTCGCCCGGCTGCAGGATGCTTCTCAGCGCGACCCGAGAAATGCAGAAGTTCTCGCGGAAATGGCAATGATCTACGAATCGATCCAAAACTTCGACCGGTCGGCGGAGACCTGGCGTAGAGTACAGGAAATCGGTCCGTCCTCTGGACCTCTCTACGAATTGGCGGACATGAAATTGAAAACCGGCGTCCCGGCGGCTCCGGAGTCAGCTACCGGTTCAGCGCTCGATGCCGGAAGACCTGCCTCTGCGCTAGAAGCGTCGAGCGTTCGCAGCACTGCGGAAGGAATTCCCGCAGGGTCGACGCTTGGAATTCCTGAGGTCACTGCTTCGGAAACACCCGATCCGGATTCCGAAACCAACCTGATGTTGCGCATCGCCGTGAAGAAACGGCCGAATGCCGTGATCGACCACACCAAAGTAAAAATCCAGGTTTTCTTTTACGACACGGTCGGCGACAACGACATCAAGCTAACCGACGCCGATGTCAGCTACGAATGGCTGACTCCAAATCATGATTGGGCCGATAGTAACAGCGAAACGCTGGCAGTAACTTATATTCGCCCAAAAACAAAGGCCAAATCCGCCGAGTCGGACCTCGCCACCGCCGCCGCCGCCGTCAATCCGGCCAAGAAAGGGAAGCCGGTGAAAGCGAGCCCGCCGTCTGAAGCCGGCACCCGTAAATATCTTGGTTACATCGTGCAGGTTTATTATAATGATCAGCTCCAAGATAAACGCGCCGATCCACCGAGTTTACTGAAACGTTACCCCGCGCCATCCACCGCTCCGCCGCAGTAATGCAATTGCTCATCGTGCACCGCGACCCTGAAATGGGAGAAGCGCTGGTGCAAATGGTGAAGAGTTACACCCGCCACCAGTGTCAGCTCGCCCGCAGCGACGGCGCGGCGGTGGACTGGGCGCGCCGTCACCAACAATGTAATCTTCTTTTGACGCAACTTGAAGCCGAGGGGATCGATGGGCTCGGACTCGGTTCCTCACTCAGCGAGATTTATCCAGCGCTTCAAGTTTTGTTTTTTCCAAATTACGCCGCTGCGGAGCAACGCCTGGAAATTTCCGCGACCAAGGTTTTTCCGGAACCGATTGAGGGAGATGCTTTGCTGAGCGCGATCGAGCGCGCCGAGAACGTGCCGCCGAGTGGGCCCGATCTTTTTCACGTTGCCGATGTTTTGCAGATGTGTTGTCTCAGCCGGCGCAGCGGCGCGCTCCAACTGGTTAAAGAAGCCAAGAGTGGCCTGGTGTTTCTTCGTAACGGCAAAATCGTGCATGCCGAAACAACTGCCGCGCGCGGACGCGACGCGCTCTTCGAGATCGCGAGCTGGGAGTTTGTCGATTTTGCTTATGAACGCAGCGTTCGACCGCCGCTGGAGACGATCACTGCGGCTCGGGACGACGTTCTGATCGACCTGGTCACCGCCGAGAAGGAAGAAGACCCGCTCAAGTCGCATCGCCGATCTGCCTAGCCACTTTCCTATACAACGACCCGCGTTTGCGGTAGTCTACCTTTTCATGAAGTTGCGCTGGCTGCTGGTCTGCCTTTGCTTCGTCGCGAGCAGCGCCGTCGCACAAATCCAGGTCGAGTTAAAATTCCCGCGCCTGCAATACATCGCTTACGAGCCGGTCGTTGCAAATCTCGTCATCACGAATCTAGCCGGGCGGGATGTCGATCTTCGCGACACAGGTGGCCAGTCGTGGTTCGGTTTTGAGGTTACTGGAAGTGAAGATCGGTCAATCGCCCCGATCTCGAACCCCGGGACAGAACCTCTCAGCATCGCCGCCGGCAAACGGGTTATCCGCAAAATCAATTTAACGCCGCTGTTCAGTGTCCACGATTTCGGGACCTACCGGGTCCGCGCTCATATTTATTTTGCCGATCTCAACAGATTCTTTTATTCCCAAACCAAGGTTTTTGAAGTCACCGATGCGCGACCGATCTGGCAAAAGACCGTGGGCGTTCCCGAAGGAGGTGGCACCTCCGGAAGTGTTCGGACCTATTCGCTCATGACCAACCGTTTTCCCGATCACACTTCGCTTTACGTGCGGGTCGAAGACAAAGATAGTGGGGTCGTTTACGCGACCTACTCGTTAGGGCAGGTCATCGCGTTCGATGAACCGCAGACAGAGTTCGACCGATCCAATCAGCTCCATGTTCTTCACTGTGCCGCTCCGCGAACCTGGTCTTACGCGCGCGTCGGTTTGAATGGCGAGCTTCTTTCACGCGCCAGCTTTGCCGAGACCAAAACGAGACCGCGGCTTGTGCATTCTGAAGATGGCTTGGTAAGAATCTCCGGCGGAATGATGGACACACCAGTGACGCAAGCGACACGCGAGACCGCTCCAAAACTTTCCGCAAGACCACCCAGCGCACCGAAGGACAATTAGCGAATGCGGAGATTTGTTCTCACCTTAGCGCTTGCCGGGTCGTTCATTGCCACGGCTGTCTGTGGTTTGCCCGCTCCCGGTTCTCATTCCGCGCGAGAAAAGCGCGCCGTTGCGCCGCGCGCAACACCTACTCCTGTTGCGAGATCAGGCGCGGTTGTGCCAGAAGGTGATCGTCCTTCAACAACCGTTGTCATCGATGCTGGTCACGGCGGTTTCGATCGCGGCGGAATTCCCGGTCAGCGCGTCCCGGAAAAAACCATGACTCTGGATGTCGCCCAGCAGCTCAAAGCCGTGCTCACAGCCTATGGATATCGCGTTGTGATGACAAGAGATAGCGACGTGTTCGTCCCATTGGGGACGCGCGTTGCGATCGCCAACTCTTATCCAGACGCGATCTTCGTTTGCATTCACTTCAATGCCGCGCCTCGCCGGAGCGCGAACGGGATTGAGACTTACTTTTACAGTTCGCAAAGTTTGCCGCTCGCGTCCGCCATTCATTATTACGTGGCCGGCGGCGCGCCTACGCCCAATCGCGGTGTCCGGCGCCGCGGATTCTATGTTTTGCGAAAAACGACGATCCCGGCGGTGCTGGTTGAATGCGGCTTCCTTACCAACGCGGGCGAAGCGCAATATGCCCAGAGCTCTGCCTACCAGCAGAAACTCGCAGAAGAAATCGGCCGTGGTATCCGCGAACGCTCCCTCGTCGCCAGCACTTCGGCCGCCAACCGCCTTGCCGCTAACAACACAACGGTCCCGCTCCAGCCCTTCATCGATCAAACTCATTATCGCGACCCGGATCTCGTACGCTCGAAGCACCGCAAGCGAAGTTCCAAGAGTTCGTCAAAATCGAAATCGTCGAAGAACAAAAAATCTTCCGATTCAGATTCGGAGAAAAAGAGCTCGACCGGAAAAAAGAAATCCGCCCCCGCGAAGACGGAGGATTAGTTGGAATCGCCCGTGTTGAGCCCGGCGCAAATGCGCGCTGCGGAGGAATCCGCGTTCGCGCGCGGCGTGAGCGTTGAAACACTAATGGACCAGGCCGGGACCGGTGTTGCCCGCGCCGTTCGGCAATTTTTTCCAAAACCGGCGACGTGTATTGTGTTCGCCGGCAAAGGCCACAACGGCGGCGACGCGCTTGTCGCGGCAGAACAGTTGCAGCGAATCGGATGGAAGATCGACATCCGGTTGCCATTCATGGAAGAAAATTGCAGCGAACTGACACAAAAGAAACTGAAAGCGTTGCGCGATGCGACTCCCAAGTCGCCCGATACCCTCGACCGCGCACCGCACATCATTATTCTGGATGGCTTGCTCGGTACCGGTGCGAAAGCGTTCTTGCGCGAACCGATCCGCACCGCCGTGCGTGAGATCAATCGTTTGCGTCGCGAAGAAAATGCGTTCGTCTTCGCGATCGATCTGCCAACGGGACTCGACGCCGATTCGGGCGAGCATGATCCGGAAGATTCGGTCGTCGCTGACTTCACTATCACGATTGGTTTCGCCAAACATGGCCTGATTGTCGATTCAGCGCTCAACTTTGTCGGCCGCATCGAAATCGTTCCTCTTCCCGGGCTTTGGCCGGAAGCAGGCGCGCCTAACGAGCTCGCCGCGAGTCCGTATTCACTCAGCCCGCTGCTCCCACGGCGAAAATTCACTGCCTACAAAAACGAATTCGGCCGCATCGGCGTCGTTGCCGGATCCAAAGGTTTCGTCGGCGCCGCCCTCATGACGACTAAAGGTGCACTGTGCGCCGGCGCAGGTCTGGTGGAAGTTTTCGTACCTGAAGAAATTTACGAGATCGTCGCGAGCGCGGCGCCGGTCGAATCGATGGTGAAACCGATTCGCAGATACCGCGATTTGCTCGAAGAAAAGATCGACGTCTGGGCGCTCGGGCCCGGTTTGGGAAAAGCGCGCGCATCGGAAGTTTTGACCTTAATCGAGAACGCGCAGCAACCGATGGTGATCGACGCGGATGGATTGAATATTCTCGCTGACAAGATCCACACTCTGCGCATTTGCCGCGGCCCGCGGTTGCTCACGCCACATCCTGGAGAAATGAAACGGTTAATGGACGTCGGCAGAATGGCGCGCTCGGGAATCGCGCGAAACTTTTGCGAGCAATTTCCAGTTACACTTCTGCTCAAAGGAAGCCGCAGCATTGTTTGCGAGCGCGGGAAAGCAATCAGTTACAACACGACCGGCAATCCGGGAATGGCCAGCGGCGGGATGGGCGACGTTTTGACTGGCGTATGCGCCGGTCTCGCCGGCCGGGAATTATCAATGTACGATGCTGGCCGCGTCGGAGCCTGGATTTGCGGACGCGCCGCCGAGATGTCGATCTTTCAATTTGGCGCGAGCGAGGAGTCAGTCCTCGCCAGCGATGTGCTGGCACATTTGGGCGCTGCATTCAACGAACTGCGAAATCCGTCCGTCTAATTGTCACATTTGTCATTCCGAGCGGAGTCGAGGAATCTCTTAATATTTCCTAAAATCTCATGGATCGTCTGCCCGATACCGCCCAATTTGAAACAGCGGCGCCGCGAACAGAGACGGCTTGGAGTCGCCTGAAGAAAGCGCTCGGGCCGGTCGCGGTCGTGGGCGTGGTGATCGCGAAATTTTTTGCGAAACTAAAATTCTTCATCCTCCCCGCGCTCAAGTTCCTGCCAATTCTGCTCAAGTCGGGCGGTACCATGCTCTTGATGATTTGGGTTTACACGATGATGTGGGGTTGGAAGTTTGCGGTCGGTTTTGTACTGCTCCTGCTCGTGCACGAATGCGGACATCTGATTGTCGCCAAAAAATTCGGACTCAAAGTCGGCGCGCCGGTTTTCATTCCGTTCATGGGCGCGTTCATCGCTTTAAAGGAAGCACCGCGCAATGCCTGGATGGAAGCGTGCGTCGGAATCGGCGGTGGGCGAATTGTGACTGCTCTCTCGCGCTGGCTTTGGTTGCCGGGCTTTGCCGTGCTGCTCTGGTTCGGCTGGAAGTACCCGAATTTCATTGTCTGGCTGATGGTGATTGCATCGCTGCCGCGCATCTATTCGCTTTTTCGTAAACGAACCGAGGAAGAGCGACGTTATTATGAAGTGACACCAATCCAGCGCTGGACGATGTCGATCTTGTATTTCGGTCTGATCGCGGTGCTTATTTTCGGAATGCACCTGGCCGCGCGCGATTTGCATAACTACGGCGTCCGTTCTCACGGACACGGTCAGGATGTGATTTTCCAGTAATCAGCGCGTCGCTCCGGCCACAAAAACTTTTTCCGGCTCGAGGCCGATCTTTTTCAAGATCGAGATAAATCGCTTGTCTGAGCGAAGCGGCGCGAATTCGGGCGCGATGCCGATGAAATGAACGGACGAAGATCGCTCATCGCACGCGCGGTCCAATTCGCGAATCGCATCGTCGTTCGCGCCAAGCGTCACATACACGTGCGCAATGGCGTCGCCGGGCGTGTAACCAGCACGACTCGCAATCGCTCGGGCCAGAACTTCACGTGCGTCGTCCGTGCGATTCATCCGCGCGTAAGTCATGGCGTGTCCAAAAGCGGCGCGCCCGCTGAATCTCTCGGCGCGGTCGTAGAGCTCGAGCGCTTCATCAAAACGTCCCATCTCGCGATAAAGCGCCGCGAGCAGTGGTTCGCCAAAAATGAATGCCGGATCCAGCTGTAATGCGCGCTCACCGGCGGCGATTGCTTCATCATAGAGCCCGAAATAGCGATAGAGCTCGCAGGCCGCGTTGTTCACCCAAAGCGACGCCGGGTCGATTGTCGCGACCCGTTTCAAATATTTCAGCGCTTCGTCGCGTTCGCCGCATGCCGCCAAAAACGCCGCCAAAAAATAATTGGACGTCGTCGATCTCGGATCGAGCGCAACCGCACGACAAAATTCGCGCGCCGCGCCGTCCATGTTCCAATCGAGAATCCGTTTCGTTTCGCCGAGGTAGACGTGCGCTTCGGCGTCGTCTTTGTCGATCTTGAGGGCGTTGAGCGCGGCTTCCCGAACTTTCGAATACGCTTCGAGCGGCGCGACATAAGCGTCCGCCAGCCAAAGCCACGATTTTGCGATCCCGGTCCAGGCGCGGCCAAACCGCGGATCCTTTTTCAAAGCGTCTCCGAAATAATCCAGACTTTTCCGCAGCGCTTCGTCGGTGCTTTTGTCCGAATAAAAGAGGCCCTGCAAATAAGAATCGTACGCGGCCAGGCTGCGCACTGGCGGCGGTGACGATGAAATCGCCAGTTTCAGTTTGAGTTTATCGACGATCGCGCGAGTGATTTCGTCCTGGAGCGCGAAGATGCTTTGCATTTCACGCTCGAACGTGTCGGACCAGATGGTGAAACCTCTTCGCGCGTCAATCAGTTCCGCGGTGACTCGAACGCGATTCTCGTCGCGGCGCACCGAACCTTCGAGCACGTGCGCGACGTTGAGTTTACTAGAGATTTCGCGCAGGTCGGCCTGCCGGTCCTTGAACCAGAATGAGGAACGCCGCGCCGCAACCCGAAGATTGTCGATCTTCGACAACGCGGTCAGAATTTCCTCCGCGATTCCGTCGCTGAAATAATCGTGATCTTTGGCCGGACTAAGATCGACAAATGGCAGGACGGCGATTGAATGTTCACTCGCGCTCGGCGCACGATTGATGTCGATCTGATTTAAATCTGGCGTGCGTGCGATTCCGTAACGGGTCAGATCAAAAAACCACGAGAGCACTAGCGCAACCGGAAACCCGACGGCGATCGCGACAATGACCAGTCGCGTGCTCCAAACCGGAAAATCAAACGACGGGAAAACGCTAGCCACGAGTTGAATCAGTCCCGCGCCGGCGACGACGTACGCGACTGCCACGCTGTAAACTTTTCTCCGCTTCAGCTCGGCGAAAAATCGGTTCACGGTTTCGCGTTCACGAGTTTCTGGAAACGCGGGTCATTGCGAATCGGGTCCCATTCCCACCGATATTTCAAATCGTTCACCGTGATACTGTAAACCACGCTGTCGACTGCCCCGGGCGTTTTAAGCAAGCGCTCGATCAACGGGATGGCGAGGTCTTTTTCGCCGCTGCGCGCGTAAATGAGCGCGAGATAACAATTCATGATCGCGCCATCGAAGGCGTCAGCAGATTCGGGTTTCAGTTCAACGGCGCGCCGGCCTTCCCGAATCGCATCTTCCTTCCGGCCCATGAAGGCGTAACACCAACCAAGATTAGCGTGCCGATCGGCACTATCCGGAGCTTCTTTCACTTGCGCTTCAAACGCCGGGCGCGCCAATTCGAAAGCTTTCTGGGCAGCAGCGTTGTTCCCCGTGGCCAGGAGAATACAACCAACAAAAAAACTTTTAGGCGTTGCCCCGGCGTTGGTATAGGAAATATCGGTCAATGGAGATTTCTCCAGGACCTGTCTGGCACCGGCAAAGTCGCGGTCCAGCATTGCCACGTCCCATCGAACACTCGTGATGACGCCATCCGGATCCGTCCCGGCGGGGACTTGGTCGACCAGCGATTTCAATAATTTCGTGTCCCCTTTCCACCAAAAATCGATATAGCCACTCTGGATCTTGGCGACGAGCGAAGCGGGCGCCATCGCTCGCATTCGCTCGGCCCCGCGCGCGGCTTCCGGCCATCGCCGCAAAGCGGTCTGGGTGAAGACCAAATTGCGGGCAATGTTCGGATTTTGCGGGTCGAGCTTGCTAATCTTTTGATAGCTGTCGAGCGACTCCTGCCATTTCCCCTGCCGTCGTTTAATCGCGGCGATCAGTCCGCCGGCTTCGCTGTTGTTCGGTGACAGACGCGAGGCGGTGTCGAATTCGGCCAGCGCGCGGTCGTAATCCTGGTCGATCCAGTAAATGCATTGACCGAGAGCGAGATGCGCTTCGGCCAGATTCTGCTGGAGCTGCAAGGCGATCTCGGCTTCGACGCGGGCTTTCGTTTTCCAAGCATCCAGCGGTTCATAATAATGAAAAAGTGCCGCGCGCGTGGAAGCGAGTCGCGCATGGGCCAGAGCGAACTTTGCATCGAGCCCAATGGCCGTCTTATAAAGCTGCTCTGCCTTCTTGTAATCTTCGAGCAACGTGTCCGGATTGCGCTCAATCTGGTTCGCCTGAAGATAAACCAGGTAAGCATCGGTATTTTCGGTCGGTTTGGTTCCGATGCGCGCTTTTTCGTTCGGGCTTAACGTCACCCGCAGCGCATCTGCGATCTCGGCGGCGAGTTCACCTTGCAGACCTAACGAATCTGCCAGTGTTCGCTCATAGCGATTGGCCCAGAGATGTCGATCTTTCAGGGCGTCGATCAACTGCACATTCACCACCACTCGATCGCCTTCCCGCCGTACGCTCCCTTCCAAAACGTTGGCCACTCCGAGCAGCTTTCCGATTTCATGCAGATTGTGCGCGGCGGGATCGCGAAATTGCATCACAGACGAACGGCTGATCACACGCAAGTCGGCGATCTTGGCCAGGCTTGTCAGAATGTCGTCCTGGATGCCGTCGGCGAAAAATGCGTTCCGTTTGTCGTCGCTGAAATTTGTGAATGGCAACACCGCGATACTCTTGTCTGGTATGGGTTCACCGTTTGAGCTGCGAAACGGAAGCCGCCCATAAATCAACACCGCAATTAGCAACAGAAGCACGCCGATGATTACAAAGTCCAGAACGCGTCCGGCACTTTTTCGCGTTGCCAGATCGACATCTTCGTCCGGAACAAATCCTTCACCCGTAAATTCGTAGAGCCACGCCAGCGACATCGCGATTGGAAATCCAAGAAGCAGCGCCACGATTACGAATCGGACCGCCGCGTTTGGTATATCGAAAAACGGAAACACCTGGGTCGCGACTTGGGTCAACAACCATGCCACCATCCCGTAAGCGACCGCTGCGCGATAGACATGCCGCCGCTGCAGCTCGGCAAAGAACTTCGAGAGATTCACTTTGTTCGCTCAATTAACTTTTGGCAGCGCCTTTCACAAGGGTAACGTCTCTTGCGTGCTAAATTGCCAGATGCCGTCATCGCGGAACACGAAAATGATAACGCGACGTCAATCCCTCAAGCGTGTAGTTGGAATTGCTGCGGCGACACTCGCTGCGCCGATGCTCAATCACGGCTGGTTTCAGCTTTTCGCGGAGAGCGCAACGAAATACTCCACGCGCGCAATCGATCTGGTTCAAAAGAGCACGATCCTCGACATGCTAAACCCGTTCACGCTCATTGGGGTGCTGGCGCCGCTCAAAGGTGACAAACGGCCAACGTGGTTCAGGAATCCTGAGACTTTTACCCTGCCCGATTTTCAGCGTTTCAAAGAATCGCGAATTGATGTGATGAATGTCGCGGTCGGAACCGTCGGACCGAATGCCTATGACCAAGTGACGTCGTTCATCGGTCATTGGAATGGATTCATCGCGCATCACACCGACAAACTGATGCGCGTGGACGACGCGCAAAGCATCGATGCCGCGAAAAGCGCCGGCAAAATCGGAATCATCATCGGACTCCAAAACTCGGAGCACTTCCGGACTCCGGACGATGTCGATCTTTTCTATCAACTCGGCCAGCGCATATCGCTCCTGACTTATAACAGCCGCAATTTGATCGGCAACGGCAGCACCGAGCGGCATGATGAAGGCATCAGCGATTTCGGTATCAGCATTATCGAACGGATGAACAAAGTTGGAATGGCGGTCGATACGGCGCATTGCGGCGATCGCACCACGCTTGAGGCGTTCGAGATTTCAAAAGCACCGGTGCTGATCACCCACGCGAATTGCCGCGCGCTCAATCCGGAGCAGCCGCGTTGCAAAACCGACGAAGCAATTCGCAAAATGGCGGAGAAAGGCGGTGTGATGGGCATCACCGGCGTCCGCAATTTCGTGTCACCCAAGGAACCGACAACGATTGAGAATGTGCTCGATCATTACGATCACGTCGCGAAACTGGTTGGCGTTGAGCACGTCGGCGTTGGCAGCGACATCGATCTCGACGGTTACGACGCACTGCCGGAGGATTACAGGAAATGGCTACACAGCCTCTATAAGTCCAGTTATGCCTTCCGCGAAAAGGATGACACCGATGGCGTGAATCATTACAAGCGCATGTTCGACCTCGCCGACGGTCTGATTCGCCGCGGATACAGTGATGCTAACATCGAGCTGATCCTCGGCGGTAATTTTCGCCGGGTCCTTGGAAAAATTTGGAGCGCCAAAAGTTAATCATCGGCATGCCGCAGCTAGGCATTCCGAAAAGGCACTGCTAGATTGTCGGATGCCGTTTCAGCTCGAATCGAATTACAAACCGCGCGGCGACCAGGCACAGGCCATCGCCAAGCTCATTAAATCGGTTGAAGCGGGCAATCGCCACCAGACGCTGCTCGGCGTCACCGGCTCGGGCAAAACATTCACGATCGCCAATGTCATTCGCGAGTTGAACCGGCCGACGCTGGTGATTTCGCACAACAAAACGCTGGCGGCGCAGCTTTACTCGGAGTTCAAACAGTTCTTCCCCAAAAACGCGGTCGAGTATTTCGTCAGCTATTTCGATTATTACCAGCCGGAAGCGTACATCCCGCGCACCGACACCTACATCGAGAAAGACTCATCAATTAATGAAGAGATCGAGCGCTTGCGACTGGCCGCGACCAGCGCGTTGCTCACGCGACGCGATACGATCGTGGTCGCGAGCGTCTCCTGCATCTACGGCGTCACGTCGCCGGAAGATTACGAACGAATGCTCCTCACGGTAAAACGCGGCCAGCACATCTCGCGCGAAGCAGTGCTCAGCCGGCTGGTCGATATGCTTTATGAGCGCAATGACATCAGTTTCTCGCGCGGCAAATTCCGCGTCCGCGGCGACGTGGTCGAAGTTTATCCCGCGACTGCGGATGAGGACGCGGTGCGGCTGGAATTCTTCGGCGACGAACTGGATGCGATTACCCGCTTCGATCCACTGACTGGACACACGCGCGAGTCGCTCAGTGTGATCACATTTTTTCCGGCAAAACAATTCGTCACGCCGGCGGACAAATTGAATCGCGCGTTGCAGACGATCCGGGCCGAGCTGGAAGATCGGATCAAAGTGCTGGAATCGCAAAATAAGCTTCTCGAAGCGCAACGGCTCCGCATCCGCACTGAATATGATCTAGAGATGTTGCAGGAGATGGGTTTCTGCAACGGCATCGAAAATTATTCACGCCATCTCTCTGGTCGGCCGCCAGGCTCGAAGCCGTACACGATTGTCGATTTTTTCCCGAAAGATTTTCTGGTCGTAATCGACGAATCGCACGCAACCATTCCGCAAATTGGCGGCATGTACGAAGGCGATCGTTCCCGCAAGACCGTGCTGGTCAATTACGGTTTCCGTCTGCCGAGTGCGCTCGATAATCGTCCGCTGAATTTCGACGAGTTTATGAAACTAGCGAACCAACTAGTCTACGTCAGTGCGACGCCGGCTGAATTCGAGATTCAAAACAGCGTCGCCGGAAACAAGGGCTACGTTCCCCATCGCCGTCAGCGCATCGGCGAACAGGAACTGGTACCGTTTGTTTTGCCTGGCAAAAAGCGTTCAACATTCAACGGAGAGGTGCATATGTCACGCACGGATGAGCCGGCCGAGAAATTTGAGGTTCGCGAGCCCGGAGCGCCACTGGTTGTCGAGCAGATCATTCGCCCGACTGGACTTCTCGATCCAAAAATCACGCTCAAGCCGCTCAAGAACCAGATCGACGACACGATCGAGCTTTGCCGGCAGCGCGTCGAGAAAGGTGAACGCGTGCTGATCACGACGTTGACCAAGCGAACGGCCGAAGATCTGGCCGATTATTTGCGCGACGTTGGATTAAAGGTGCGCTACCTCCATAGCGACATCGACACGATCGAGCGGGTGGAGATTTTGCGCGGCCTGCGCGCGGCCGATTTCGACATTCTTGTCGGCATCAACTTGCTCCGCGAAGGTCTTGATCTTCCCGAAGTGTCGCTCGTTTGCATTCTCGATGCCGACAAAGAAGGATTTTTGCGCAGCCAAACGTCATTGATTCAAACTGCCGGCCGCGCGGCGCGTCACGTCAATGGCGAGGTCGTGCTCTTCGCCGATCAGATCACGCAAAGCATGGAAGCGCTGATGTCGATCTCGGAATACCGGCGCACGAAACAGATGGAATACAACGAGAAGCACGGGATCACGCCGCAAACGGTTCGGCGCGCAGTCCAGGAAAGTTTGCACACAATTTTGCGCGGCCGCGAAATTGCCGCCTCTGTCATTCAGGAAGCCGGCGGTAATTTCGACCTCACCGAATTGCTCCGCGAGCTCGAAGAAGAAATGCAACAGGCTTCCGCGAATCTCGAATTCGAGCGCGCTGCTCTGTTGCGCGATCAAATCATGGAAGTAAAGAGCGGCGCCGGCATCACCAAGGTCGAGCCCAAACGCCGGCCAGTGAAATACACGCGCAATTCCGGGCGTCGGCGGTCGCGGGTGTGATCTCGGATTCGTCATCCTGAACGAAGTGAAGGATCTCTCACAAGATGCTGGATCACACAGATCAACTTGCGTGACGTGCGCTTCGACTGTGAGATCCCTCGCTCCGCTCGGGATGACATGCTGCGGTATTCTTGGGATTTAAATCGCCTCGCACAGAATTAGCTACTTCGACAGCGATGCGCTGCTTATCGATCTTCGCGATGTCGATCTTGTTCGGGGCATCAGCGGTCGCACAGATCAACCAATCAAGCTCGCTCACCGAAGTCGAATTTTCGCAACTAAGCCAGCGCGATCCCAATCCCCTCGGCGAGAAAGCGCTCGCGATTCATCCGGAGCAATGGAAACACGCGGAGACCGAGCATTTCATTTATCATTTCGTTCACAGTTACGTGGCCACGCCTGTTTCGGTCGAAGCGGAGTTTCATTATCGTGTCATTGCAAAGGAACTGGAGGGCGAGCAACCCGCCGGCGACATCAAATCGCACATCTACATTTTCGAGCGGCCGGAAGAATGGCAGCAATTTCAGGTCTTTGGAAAATTAGAGCTGTGGAGCGGAGGAATTCATTCGGAGGGGAGCCTTTTCTTTCAGCGAAATCCGGCATACAAATTCAGCGACAATCTTTTGGGACACGAGATTGTTCACCTTGTTCTGCATCGCTTTTACGCCGACGGCATCCCGTGTTGGCTGGATGAAGGCTTCGCCCAATTCGTTTCAAAAGACGCGCACGCCAGTTACGAACGCGCCCGTGGTTTTGTAGCCAAGCCGCACTCAGAAGCGATTTCGCCGCAGGACTTGATGCCGCTGAACATGCTTATCGCTCAAACGCATCCGCCGTCCGATCATGTCCGCCTTTTCTATGATGAATCGGAGCGCCTGGTGAGATTTCTGGCTGCAACGGACAAGCCGAGCTTCTTGAGTTTACTCGATGCCCTCGCTCGCCACCAACCGCTCGAAGCGGTTTTGCCGCGACTTTATTCCGGAAAATTTGCGAGCGTTGCTGCGCTCGAAGAAAAATTCCGCGAATACGCTTCCAAAGATTTCGGGACTTCTTTGCAACAAGCCAGCAATGACTGACAACTTTGTAGGGCAGGCGCTCCGCCTGCCGACATTCGTCACCCTGAACGAAGTGAAGGATCTCTCATAAGGTGATGGATTACACAGATTAACTTGCGTGATGCTCGCTCCGACTGTGAGATCCCTCGCTTGGCTTGGGATAACAACGTCCTTTGTCTTGTGAAGACAAGACAGCCATGCGATGAAACTTGGCTTAGATGCCAAAAACCAAAGCAAAACCTGCCGCGGAAAAGATTTACGCCGTCGTCGGATCGGATGACGTCGAAGTAAAACAGACTGCGGCGGAGCTGGCCGAGAAATTAAAACCCGCAGACGCGGGCGATTTCGGTTTGGAAACAATCGATGGCGCGGCGGACAACGCTGACCAAGCGGCGGCGCGGATAAGATCAACAATCGAGGCGCTGCGAACTCTTCCTTTTTTCGGCGGCGAAAAATTGGTCTGGCTCAAGAATGCGAATTTCCTCGGCGACGATCAGAAAGCGCGCGCGGCGGCGGTGCAGGCGGCGCTCGAAGAATTGGCTGAAACGATTAACTCCGGTCTTGGACCCGAAATCACATTTTTGTTGAGCGCGACCGAAGTCGATAAACGGCGCTCGTTTTACAAATCGCTCGCCAAACGCGCGGAGCTTCAGGTTTTCGAGAAACTCGATTCGAGTCGCGGCGGCTGGGAAGAGAAAGCGACCGAAATGGTCCAGGCGCGGGCGAAAAAGCGGAAGCTTCAGTTCGATGACGACGCGTCCGAGCTCTTTGTCCTTCTCACCGGCGGCGACACGCGCGAGATCGAAAATGAATTGGAAAAGATCGACATCTACCTCGGCAAAGACCGCCGCGTGAATATCGATCTCGTGCGCGAACTCGTGCCGCTGACGCGCGCCGGAGTCATCTTCGACTTGAGCAACGCCCTGGCCGGGCGGGATCTCGAGCGCGCGCTCGAATTGGTCCGGCAATTACTCGATCAAGGCGAGAGCGCGATCGGCATCTTGCTCGCCGCAATTCTTCCGACCGTGCGGAATTTATTGCTCGCAAAAGATTTGATGGAACGGCATTGCCTGCCGCGGCCGCATGCGCCCTTTCCATTTATTTCGGCAATCAATCGCCTGCCGGCCGACGCGATCGCGCATTTGCCGCGAAAAAAAGACGGGACGGTAAACGCCTACGCGCTCGGGATTGCCGCGCAAAATGCGCACCGCTTTTCGGTCGAGCAACTGATTGCCGGAATGCAAGCGTGTCTCGCCGCCAATCTCCAACTCGTCACGACGCAGCTCGATCACGAGCTGATTTTGACCGAAGTCGTGGTGAAGCTGCTTGGAAAATAACTGGAGCGGCGGTCCATGACGGCCGTTTGATTAAGGTCGGCGCTCACAGAGCGCCGCTACAGCTCAACTCTCGCCGACTTGTTTGCGCGCGATTGGCCCGACGTAAGGAATGTCCCAGCGCACGCCGGTGAACGCTTTCACCGTGGCGATGATCCAGAGAACGACGAAGCCGATGTGAACGATCGCAGCGATGATGGCCCAGAAAAATACGAGGATGCCACCGATTCCCGGAATGGCGCCAAAAATCGCATGCACGATCGCCGAAACGACGTTGAACAAAAACCAGGCGAGACCGAACACGATCGATTGCATCGAATAGAAGCGCACGAACGGGTCTCGTTTCTCTAAAATAAAGAACACGATGCCGCCAATGAGCGGAATACAGGCAAGTGCTGCCGCGATGTTCGAGGGCAGTCCGGTTGATTTCGGTCCGGCATCGGACGGTGGCGGCGGTGCTTCTTCGGGCATAATCTAGTTACACAGGATGGGAGGCTCCTTTGTCAACTCCGAAAGGGTTCGCGAGCTAGCTCCGAATGCTTTCGCGAGTCAACGGTTTTCCTTTTTTGAAGCGGCAAAAACCAATACCGTCTCGCTGTGAGTTCGATTGAAGTTCGCACTGGTCAGCATTCTTATCGTATCCTGATCGGCTCCCGGTTGTTGGAAACCTTTGCCGACGCGATAAAAGAAAAACTGTCGCCGTCGCAGTGCGCGATCATATCTGACACAAACGTCGCGCCGCTTTTTGCTGAGCAGATCCAAAAAACCTTAACGGCAGCGGGCTTTGAACCGATCCTGATTACGGTTCCGGCCGGCGAGAAATCGAAAAGTTTGGAGCAAACCAACGCTGTTTGTGAAGAAATGCTGCGCGCGGGCTTAGATCGACAATCCTTTGTCATTGGACTCGGCGGCGGCGTCATTGGCGATCTCTCCGGGTTTGTGGCGGCGATTTTTGAGAGAAAAATTCCGCACGTGCAAATTCCAACCACGCTTCTGGCAATGGTCGACAGTTCGATTGGCGGCAAGACGGGCGTGAACACGAACGCGGGAAAAAATTTACTCGGCGCCTTTCATGAACCAGTGCTCGTCATCGATGACGTCGAAGTTCTGAAAACACTGCCGGCGCGCGAGTTGAGTCAAGGTTTCGCCGAAATCATCAAGCACGCGATCATCGCTGACGCAGAAATGTTCCAGCAGTTGTCCCGCCACCGCGGGATCGGTCTTAACAAGGTCGATTTTGTGCCCCTCATTCGCCGAAATGTTCAACTTAAAGCGAGCATCGTTTCGACGGACGAACTTGATCGGACAGGTGAGCGCGCCTTGCTCAATTTCGGCCACACCGTCGGCCACACGATCGAACGCGCGACTGACTACCAGGGAATTTCGCACGGCGAGGCAGTGAGCTTGGGAATGGTTGCCGCGTGCGACGTCTCAATGAAAAAAGCTGGGCTTTCTCAAAAGCAGCGTGACGCGACTGTCGATCTTTTGCAGAAGTTTAAGTTGCCGACAAAACTACCTCCGAATTTTCCGCGTCAGAAGATTTTCGACGCGCTCAAGTTCGACAAGAAATTTGAGCACGGCCAAATCCGGTTTGTGGTCACACCAAAAATTGGCTCGGCATATTTATCACGCGATGTGACGATGGAAGATATCCGCGAAGCGGTGGAAGCGTTGTAGCTGCCGATGTCCTCATCGGCAGAAAATCAAAAACCTGCCGCCAGAGACGGCGGCACCTGCACCGCTGTCATCCCGAACGCAAGTGAGGGATCTCACAATCGAAGCCTGGATCACACAAATTACTTAGCGTGATCGGATGCGCCTATAAGAGATTCCTCGCTCCGCTCGGGATGACACCGCGCACAAAGTAGACGATTCGATCTCAATGCGCGGCGCCACGGGTCTTGGAATAATACTCGCTTAACCCCTCAGCCACGCTGTCGGCATATTCGCGGAAAATACTTTTGCGGTTTATCCCGTTGATTTCCTTTGTGCCATCGTAATCGCCGGCTTGGATACGCGCGAAACCGTCCTTGCTGTTCATGACATAAGGCTCGCAATAAACGACCGGGCAGCGATAGAGCCGCGTCGCGAGCAGGTTGCGCGCGTAAACGTAACCGCTCGATCCAACCTTGGTCGTAGTTAGTGTGGTCGGATATTGATAGGCCGGAAGTCCGGTCGCCTTGCCCATCGAATTGGCGACCGTATCGGCGATCGCCAGTTCTTCGTCGTAAGCCCGGCTAAGCAGGCGGCGAATCATCTCGAATCGCTCGTCATCGAGATCGAGCTCATCTTGCAGATACGAACCGTTCACGAGCAAGTGAAGATGATTGTTGTCGATCAGAGTTGGATTTGCTGGATCGCCCCAGCCCTCGGCATTAAAATGCAAACAAAGCACGAGATCGGGATGCAATTTATTATTAACCAGGACCGCGCGGCGACGGATCTCGCTGTAGCGGTAGAACAACATCTCGCTCTGCCACCGGATCGTTTGCTGTTTTTCGGGATCGTTTGGATCGAGAACGTCGGGCCGCGGTTGAGGCAAACCGTCCTTGATCAGAATCTTTCGGGCGAGCTCTTTGAAATCCCCCGGCCGTTTCGAAGTGATCGGGCCGGTGCTGTTGCGAACGAATAAAACTGTGGCGCCCAGCTTTTTTAATCGCGAAGCGAGTATCCGCGACACGCGCAACGTCAAATCGCCTTCGGTCACCGGCTTACTGTCGCCAAACTGAAACCAGCGCTCTTCCATTTTCGCCCATTTTCCGCCGAGATGACCGGGATCAAGCGCGACACGTAATCCCGACAGCGGTTTATTCAGTTTCGCGGGCGGCAAGGACTTTCCAGGCCGCCAGAGTCGTGGAATACGCAACTTCGAATTCGGATCCGGCGCGAAGTGCAGCGTGAAAATGTTATGCGATTCGCGGTTGGTCAGAATCTGCGCAGCGTCGTTGTCGATCTTGATCAAATCCTGCGCGAAACCGTGCGTGCAATAGACGTCGTTGATAAGATGCGCGAATTCGTCGTGGGTTATCGCGCCCTGATAATTTTCGAGCACGTCCCATTTCGGTTTGCTGCCGAGGACGCCGAGATTATCGGCAGATCGAAGAGTAGGTGCGAATATCGAAAGGCAGATCGCAACAAATGACGAAGCCCGAATGACGAATGACGAACTAATGTCAAAGCTCGAATGACGAAGCCATGGACTTCGAGCTTGAGCATTCGTCATTCCTTCGGATTTCGTCGTTCGGATTTCATCATTGCCCGTACACTTTTCGAAATGAAACATCGACGTTTTGAACCTCTTCAATACGATCTTGTTTAATGCTAACGGTTCTTTTTCTGGGCGATGTCGTTGGCGAGCCGGGTCGGAACGCGGTCATTGCCCGACTCCCGGAATTAAAGGAACAGCACCGGCTCGATTTCATTGTCGTAAACGGCGAAAATGCCGCTGGCGGCCGTGGCATCACCGGCAAAATCACGATCGATCTTTTGCGAGCTGGTGTTTCAGTCGTGACCACCGGCGACCACGTCTGGGACCAGAAAGATATTTTGTCCTTCATCGACACCGAGCCGCGTTTGCTGCGTCCAGTAAATTATCCGGCCGGCGCGCCCGGAAGCGGATCCATCGTGCTCGAGACTTCGAAGGGAAAGGTCGGTGTGATCAACGTGCAATGCCGCACGTTCATGCAGCCGATTTTGGAGAATCCATTTCGGTCGGTGGAAGAAACGGTCGCCAAGATGCGCGAAGAAACTGCGAACATCATTGTCGATGTTCACGGTGAAACGACGAGCGAGAAAATCGCAATGGGCCGTTTTCTTGACGGGAAAGTCTCGGCCGTCATTGGAACCCATACTCATGTCCAGACCGCGGACGAACAAATTCTTCCCGGCGGCACTGCGTTCTTGTGCGATGCTGGGATGTGCGGCCCGCTCAATTCGATTCTCGGCCGCGCGGTCGAACCAATTATGAACCGGTTCGTTTCGAACATGCCGGCCTCGTTTCCGGTCGCCGCGGGCGAAGTTCGCTTGCATGGCGCGCTCGTCGAGGTGGACGAAGAGAGCGGCCACGCCCTGCGGATCAGACGTGTAGACGAACCCGGACCAGTGCAAGTATCGGGCGAATCCGAACCGAAGATCGACAACGAACAATCGCCGAACCCGGAACAGACGTAGTCAGGCTCATTTCGCTCGAGAATTGTGATCGCCAATTTTGAATTGTTTGATCAAGCTGATCGTCAACATCGTTTAACCATGAAAACATTGTTTGCTCTGTGCCTCGTTACTACGCTCGGACTTTCGACCGCACAATCCGCCCAGCAAGAGGGAAATCCGGAAGCGGCGAAAATTGCGCGGGAAGGTTCGCAAGCCGCCAGGGATCAGGATTGGAATAAAGCCATCGAGCGTTTCCGCAAAGCCGCGGAGATGGATCGAAAATTCACGCAGAACCTTGCCGTTGCATATCAACAGCGATCATTTTCTTACGCCAACGATCAAAGATTCCAGGATGCATTGAACGATTTGAGCGAAGCGATAAAAATCAACCCGCGAGACGCACGGGCTTACGAGCAACGCGCGGCGATAGAAATGAGAATCAACGACTACGACAAGGCCCTGGCCGATTACGGGGAGGCGATCAAGGCGAATCCGGGCGAGATCCGCTATCATCTCTATCGGGGCTACATTTACGAACTGCGCGGCGACATCCAAAATGCAATGGCTGACACCGATCGGGCGCTGAAAATCGATTCGAAGAACAAAGAAGCCCAGGATCGCAAGCAGCGATTGCAAAAGATCCAATCAGCGACGGCGCCGACGCCGCCACCAAATGCTCCTCCGGTAGCGGCCCCACCGAAGAAGAACCCGTAAAGTCGAATCGGCGCTGACGCCATTCAGGATTTGCTGCCATTCTGAGAATCGGCGGCGGTTTCCACCTTAGGAGGAGGCAAGAAACGCCGCTTCCGTCGGTTCACCGGCAACGGCGTCAAAGTCATAGTAATATTGCGACCAGTGATCTTTGGTTCCATTTCCACCTGCGACATTCCCGAAAGATCGTCGCGCACTTTTTCCACTAACTGCATCCCGAATTCCTGGTGCGCCATTTCGCGGCCACGGAACTGAAGCTGAACTCGAACTTTATTGCCGCGCTCGAGAAATTCCTCGCCGTGGCGGACCTTGGTTAGATAATCGTGCTCGTCGATGTTGACGCGAAACTTGATCTCCTTCAGCCTCGCACCGCCGGCTTTTTTATCTTTGTCATGCTTGGAAAGATCGTAACGAAATTTTCCGAGCGAAACGATTTTGCAGACCGGCGGGTTGGCGGTGGGCGCCACTTCGACCAGGTCGAGGCCGCGGCTCTGTGCTTCTCGTAAGGCATCCGACAACTTGAGGACGCCGAGCTGTTGGCCGCTCGATCCCAAAATGACCCGGACTTCGCGAGCGCGAATGCGGCCGTTTACACGAATTTGCGGTTGCAGATTAGTTTGATCTCCTGGCCCGCGAGACGGGAGTGCGCCATTTCGCCGGTGTTTCTTTCATCGCATAATCAGCGTCCACTTTCGCATCACGCCGATGCACTCTGCTTCGCCGCAGCTGCGATGACCGCCACGAAGTGCTCGCTTCATTAATCGCGAGCCGAAGGGAAGTTGTAGGCAACATTTTGATGCTGGCAAGATGAATCTCGTCGTCTATTGTGCTTTATAACGAAGCAAGGCGCGCGCCTACACACTCATTTCGGCGGCGGATCGCCGAAATGCGCCTTGTGCGCAGCATACACCGTCGCATCGTCGAGCATGCTGTCGAGCGTCGCCGCGAGCGGCTCGATCTTCACGACTCCTGAAAATATCGCGCGATCTCCGATTTCAGTGTCGATTAGAAAAGCAGGCCGCTGCGTGATTTGGAATGAGTGAAATTCCGCGGTGGCTGCGCGAATGCGTTTTTCCACGGCGGAAGATTGCGCTGCCTCCAGTAATTTCCTTTTATCGAGATTGGCAGCGGCCGATCCAATTTCGGCGGAGATATTCCAATCGCTCACGTTCTTGCCCTCGCGCAAGGCCGCGTTTGCAATCGCGAGACGAACGCGATCATCAGTAACGCCAAGGTCTTTCGCGGCCTCGGCCACCGAATTTGGTGGAAGCCATTCTTTTAACGTTGCGTCGTACCAATCCGTGTTCAACATAAAGGGCGAGCGCATCATCATTCCGCTCCGGCGGTAGAACCACTGCTCCTGCTCACGCGAAGTAGGCAAACCGCTCGGATCCATCAGCGCGATCTTCCACTGAAACTCCACCCGACCTTGATAACGTCTTTTTAATTCGGCCCAAGTCGGTTCCGACCAGAAACACCACGAAGAAACAACGTCCAGATAATCAATCACAGTAATTCGCATAACGTAACATCGACAATAACCAGCGGCGTTTGACTTCAAGAATGAAAAGTCGAAATCTCAACGCGCGCTCGTGGATCTCAATCATATTTTCCTTTTCATCGCGGTGATTTCGCCGTTGCTTGTCCTGGCGCGGGCGTGGCGGCCCGGCGGAATTTTTCGCGGCTGGCGGATCGCCGCGATTATCGTGCTCGGTATTACCGGAGTCGCCTGGCTGTTCTTTCGTGAATACGCCGGTTATGTGGGTGGTGGCGCCTGGTTCGCGCTTCTGTTTTTGCCGGCGGTCGGTTTGCGAAAAGCATCCCAACTTGCCGCCCAAGGCCGCTATGAATTGGCCAGACGATTGACTGCGCTGCTGCAGTTTTTACATCCGACAACCCAGTTGCGCGATCAGCTTCAACTTTTTCGCAATTTGGAATTCCGTAAAGGGGCTCGCGGAGAAATCGAGAACACACCGCAAGATCGACATGGCCGATTACGAGATGCTCCGGTCGTAGTTATTTTCATCCTGCTCAACGTCGCGGCGTTTTGCATCGAGTTGTGGAGAGGAGCATTGACGGATCCGGCAACGTTGCATCGGCTCGGCGCACTCGATTTCTTCGCAGTTGTCAACAACGGCGAGGTTTGGCGGCTCTTCACCGCGCTCTTCCTCCACTACAACCTGCTCCATCTCATTTTTAATCTCTTCGCGCTTTATGTGCTGGGTCCGCCATTGGAACGAACCATCGGCGCGTTACGATTTGCAATGTGCTACTTGATTGCTGGAATTGGATCCACCGGCGGGGTGGTCTTGCTCACCCTGGCAAAGGTTGTGCGGCCAGCCGAGCTTGTTGGTGCGTCCGGTTGCGTGATGGGAATTGTCGGGGCCTGGGCCGGATTTCTCCTTCGCCATCGCCACGTTCGGCAGGCAAAACAGCGTCTTCTCAACATTTTGCTCATCATTGTCATCCAAATCGTGTTCGACATTTTCACGCCTCAGGTCAGCACGTCGGCGCATTTATGCGGCCTGATAACCGGTTTCGTGATTGGCCTGGCCATCGCCCCAAAGAGAACGTCGCTTTCACAATCCGTTTAGGACTAAGATTTGGCGCGCGTTATGCAGCTAGCCCACTGAGAAACTTGCCGCTCGAGAATTTTTCGCCAACTTCCATTTCGCTGCCGCTCATGCCGACGTTTCAGATTTATAATGTAATCCCTACCCTTCCCGCGCCGCTCGAGCCGTTACGGGAAATGACTTTCAATCTCTGGTGGACGTGGGAACCGCTGGCCCGCCGGCTTTTCCGTCATCTCGATCCCGATCTCTGGAACCGGACTAACCACAATCCGGTGCGCATGCTGCAGCTCTCGCGGCAAGCCCGGTTGGAAGAACTCGCACAAGACAAAGCCTTTCTTCGGGAGTTGAGTCAGGTCCACGATGCTTTCCGAAATTATCTCGCGCGTCAGGATACTTACGGAAAAACGGGAGCGGGCGCGGCTATTAAACGACCGGTCGCGTATTTCTCGGCCGAGTTCGGATTTCACGAATCGATCCCGAATTATTCCGGGGGTCTTGGGATTCTCGCCGGCGACCATTGCAAATCGGCCAGCGATCTCGATTTGAACTTCGTCGCCGTCGGGCTGCTTTATCGCCACGGTTATTTCCGGCAGGAGATCGACAAGGATGGCGCACAGCACGCGATCAGCCTCAATCAAAATTTTCATCACCTGCCGATTCGAGAAGTGCAACGTGACGGAACGAATCTTCTCATCTCGGTTCGAATTCTGGACCGCGAAACTTTTGCCAAGGTTTGGCAACTGCAAGTTGGGCGGATCAATCTCTTCCTCCTCGATACCGACATTCCCGAAAACAATGCCGAAGATCGCCTGATCACGGCCGAGCTTTACGGCGGCGATCAGGAAATGCGGATGCGCCAGGAAATCATGCTCGGGATGGGCGGCGTCAAAGCACTGAACGCGCTCGGAATCGATCCCGAAGTTTTCCACATGAACGAAGGCCACTCGGCGTTTCTCGCGCTGGAGCGCATTCGCCGGAAAGTCGTCGAGAAAAAACTCGAGTTTTATTCCGCCCTGCAAATCGTGGCCTCCGCGAACATTTTCACCACGCATACGCCGGTGCCCGCCGGCAACGATTCGTTCCCGCGTGAAATGATGCGCAAATATTTCGGCGATTTCGCGAAAGAGCTCGGAATTCCTTTCGATGAACTTTTCTCATTCGGCCAAACACGGGTCGACCGCTCTGACCCGTTCAGCATGACCATCCTAGCCCTGCGGATGAGCCGGCACTCGAATGGCGTGAGCAAATTGCACGGCGAAGTCAGTCGCGCGCTCTGGAAAGACGTTTGGACCGGCGTACCGGTGCACGAAGTGCCGATCACGAGCGTGACCAACGGGATTCACACCAAAACCTGGATGGCGCCGGAGTTTTCCGCGCTCTATCGAAAATTTCTTGGCGAATGGGAGGAACACATCACCGAACCCGAATTCTGGCGCGGCGTGATCGACATTCCGGACTCGCAGCTCTGGGAAACCCATCATCAACTGAAACATCGTCTGGTCGAATTTGTGCGAGAACGCGTCCGCATTCGCCGGGAACGCATCGGCGACTCGCCCGAAGCGATTCGCAATGTTAACCGGATCCTCGACCCCGAAGTTTTGACGATTGGCTTTGCGCGGCGATTCGCGACCTACAAACGCGGCGCACTTTTGTTTAGCGATAAAGAGAGATTGAAACGGCTGCTCAACGACACCACGCGTCCGGTCCAATTCATTTTCGCCGGCAAAGCGCATCCGCGCGATGAAGGTGGCCGCGCGCTCATCCAGGAAGTTTACAAATTCAGCCGCGAAGCCGGATTCGAAAATCGGGTCGTGTTTTTGGAAGACTACGATAGCTACATCGCGCGGCGGCTCGTGCAGGGTGTTGATCTTTGGTTGAACAATCCGCTTCGGCCAATGGAAGCAAGCGGTACAAGCGGAATGAAATGCGCGCCGAACGGCGGAATTAATTTGAGCGTTCTCGACGGCTGGTGGCACGAAGGCTTCAACGGCAATAACGGTTGGGCGATCGCCGGCGAAATTAGCGATGGAACAGTTGAATTCCAAAGCGAGATCGACTCGAACAGTCTTTATCAACTGCTCGAGAACCAGATTATCCCGCTTTATTACGCGAAACCGGACGGCAAACTTCCGCTCGCGTGGTTGCAATTGATGCGTGAATCGATCAGCAGCGTCACGCCGGTGTTCAACACTCACCGGATGGTCAAGGAATACACCGAGCGGCTTTACATTCCGGCGGCGCAATCACACGAAAACTTCGCCCAAAACGGCTGCGAACCGGCCACGCAGTTGAGCCAATGGAAAGCACGGATGCGGAAAGATTGGCCGCAAGTTCGTATTCATGATGTGCAAGTCGGCAACAAAGATCGACAGAACATTCTCGTCGGCGAATCACTTCAAGTCAGTGCACAGGTGCATCTCGGCAACGTCGATCCGAACCACGTGCGCGTGGAAGCCTATCACGGCGAGGCCGAAAACGGCGGCATCAAGAATCCGACCGTCACCGTTCTCAACGAAAGCAACCAGAATGGCGACGGCAGTTATCTTTACCAGGGAGCAGTTCCGGCATCAGAAAGCGGCGCCTACGGATTCAGCGTCCGCGTTGTTCCGATCCATCCGAATCTGATGCAAGCGCACGAGCTGCGCTTGATCGCCTGGTCGTAAACAAATTAGCGCCTGCCCAGCCTAAGCACCAGTTGGCAAGCTCGAGCGCTACGGCGACCGGCGATGCGTTCGTGCTGGTCAATGGAGTGAGCCAACGTCGATCATTTGCACAGCGCGAAGTTTCTCGATTACGCGAACCGTGACTTGGGCAACCCGAGCCGCTTTGACTTCGATCGTCATCTTTGGTTTCTCGATGTAGTAAAACGCCGGCAGCCCGTTGTTATAGACGCGAAGCGTCCATTTCCCAGGGCGCAAGTTTTCGAAAACTGCCGCGCCGAGGCGGTCGGTCTCCTGCCGCAGCGTTTCCACGCCATTGGTAAGTTCAACCAGACCGGCTTCAAGGCCGCCGCTTTCCTGCCACGAATTGCCTTTCGATTTGCAGAGTACCAGCTTGACCGACGCCGAACCGGCGCGCACAACCGGCAGCTTCACGCTCGTGCTGCCGGCAGGCAGTACCTTCACTTCGACCGGCGCTGGATCTTCGGCGATGCGGCCGTCGCCTAACGAATCGCGCTGCACGCGCAACTCGTGATCGCCCGGTTTCAGAGCCGGGAACTTGAATTGGCCATCGCTGTTGGTGACCGCGTAGGCGGTACCATCGGTCACGATGGCGCGTCCGACGCCGATGTTCTTTTCGACATCGAGCACACGCCCCTGCACCATGCCGATACTTTGTTTTCGACTGACCGGCAGCCCAAGTGGAATTGAATAGCTCAACATGACAGCCGACTCGTTTCGCCAGCCGACACTGCTTCGCGTCGCGCGGGCAGTGAGGGCGAGCTCGCTCTTGTCTTGCAGCGTGTAGCGGAGCACGCCAAAAACTTGATTAAACTCGCGGCCGGTCAGGCCGTCGAATTCGTTGCGTGCATAATTCGCCGTTACGTCGAAATGTTGATTGATCTTCAGCTGCCCGGACACACCCACCGCGATTTCTCTGTCGGCCGATCCCGTAAAAGAGCTGGGGCCGTAAGTGGCGAAGAGCGAGTAAGTCTGATTCGCGGTCGGCTGCCAGGTCACGAACAGGTTCTCGCGAGTGAAATCGTAAGTCTTCCGGACCAGTTCGTTTTCGATTGTGCCGACGTCAACGAATGAGCGGAGCTGGAGCTGTCCAAAATTATGACTCCCACCCGCGCGGACCGAGCGCTCTGTGAAATCAAACTCCGCCGGCAGCAAAATATCCTCTCGGCCGATATGCTGGAGTTCGAGCAATAGGTCCGTCTGTTTATCCCATGCGTAATTGATCCCGCCGGAGTACGAATTCTCGCGCGTCACTACGCTGCTCTTCTCCGGATTCAAATCCAGATTACCGGCGTAGCGCCTGATCTCGAGATGGCCCGTGAACTTCGAGACAATCGGAAAGGTGATCGCGCCGTTGATTGTCTCCGTATCGTTGTAGTAGCCATGGAAATCGGGGCCGGCGAACGCGTATTCGACTGCATATTGTGTCTTGCCAATCTCGCCGTGGGCTTCGGCGCGATACGCGCGATCAGCCAGCCCGCTGTCGCTCTCGCTAATGCCACCCTCCAACCGCAAATCGAGTGCTTTCGATGGATGATAGCGCGCTTCGAGGCTAAAAATGTCTTGCGGGAAAAAATCTCGCTCGGCCGGTTCCGTGTCTGTTTTCCGGAGGAAATTGCCTTGCAACGTCATGCCTAAACCAACCTCCTGCGACACGAACGCGCCGATCTCATCGGAGTTGTTCGCGCGGTAGCGCGTCATCATGTAGAACGCGCCGACGGCGGTGCCATTGTCATGCCAGGCGGCGCCGGCACCCCGGCCCAGAGCTCGCAGTTCGGTCAGCGGCGACAGCGAATAGATGCGGTCTCCGAGATCGAGCCGCCAATTGTCATCCGAATAGGTCGCGCCGTATTCGTCCCGCTCGCCAAACAGCGCCGAACCCTGAAGATCCGGACCACGCAGCAAAAAATCGACGTGTTGTCTGCCCGCTTCGTCCAACGTGCCTTCGCCGCGAAATTCCAATTGCAATTGCGCATCGTGTCCATTTTCGGAGATGAACGTTTGGCGCAGGCGCGTTGGCAACCGATGATACGGATCGGCATCACCGGTCTCGAGTGGAATCACATCGGCAAGCGCTGTCTGGCTCGCTGACAACGAAGCGGTCGTGCCTTCTGCCGTCGCCGTGACTGTGATGGCATCGTTCAACTTTGCGCGAACATCATTTTTGGTCTGCACTCGGACGCTCACCTCGCGCGATTCACCAGGAGCAAGTTTGATGTTCTCCGGTTGCAACGTGACGCTGCCGTTCGCTGAACTTTGCGCGGCGAGGTGCAACGGAAGCTGCTCGTTGCCGTTATTTGTCACAACCAGCCGGAGATCGTACCGATCGCCGGCGATCACCAGCTCGGGATGATCGAGCAGAGCAAGATCCAGCTTCTCGACGCGCGCCACATGCACAATGAAGCCCGCGTTTCCACTGGACAATGGATCACGCCGGCTCCGCACGGCATAATCAATTTGGAAATTCCCCGCCGGTGCATTTGCTGGCACGAGCAGCGCAATGATACGAACTGTTTGCGAGCGTGCTTCTTCAGGAAACGGAGTGTCGGGCGGCGAAACTTTCCGCCAGCCACGCGGCAGGACGAGCAGCTCGACGAAATCATTCGCGCGGTCGTCGCGGTTCTCGACGACGAAGCTTGCAGTAATGATCTTACCGGGAGTCGCCTCGATAATCTTCGCTGAAGGCGATCGGACTTCGACACTGGATTGTTGCGCGCCGGCGCACAACGGAAACAGCAACAGCGCTGCCAATACCCCGAGGCCGCTATGGGCTGAGGTCGAGCTCATACTGGGCGCCCATGACGTGCTCGTCTCCGTTGTCGAGGAGCACCATGGCGGCGTACTTCCCGGCCGGCACGTCGTTCAAATCTACGATCGACCGGATGGAACACGTCGGATAGATGCGCGGCCGTCCGCCTTCGAACCGCCCGATGGACGCGCCTGTGTGGTCGAAAAGCTCCACCGAGATCGCAGGCACGAGGAGGTTTTCGCTGCTATTCTCAACGTCAATCTGGAGCACCCGTTTGCCGTTCCGTCGCGTGAGCGTCTTGTTGAGCACGCGAAGGTTCCGCTCTCCGCCGTTGCCGATGTCGGTGGCAATCTGCACACCGAAACGTACTAGCGTGGAAATGCCCATGGCGATCTGCTGGTCGTTGCCCAGGATGATCGGCGCTGGAACAGCCGTGGGCTCAATCATAATCATGCTCCAGAACGTGCCGCGGAGGTTCTGGTCGGCGGGCGCTTTGCCCTTGTAATGAACGCCGATTGTCTCGCCTGGCCGAATCTTCACGCGCGTGGGCGATATCGTAATCCAACTCGCATTCGAGCGCGGATTCGTGCCCGGATCGCTGAAATCGTCACGGCCATCGGCATAATGGCGGTAGTCCGACTGATAAACTCTTGCCTCAGTCGGTTCCTTTTCGGAATTCTTGAGGTAAATGACGCCGTCGAAAGCCTCACCGGCTTTGAGCGTTTTCTGGCGCGCGAGGCTGCCGACGACAATGACATTCGCGGCGCCGCGTTCGCACAGGCCGAGGCAGAGAACACAAAGGAGAAGCTGCTTTTTCACGTCGAATGTCAGGGTTTCATGGATTACAAAATGCTGAAGGTGACAGGAGCCGAATAGGTGCCGGGCGGGATGCTCTTAGAAAAACCGACGAGTTTGAACTGGAGGGATATCCCACTCTTATTGCCGCTGCCGGTGAAGAAGGTCGTATCGATGGTTCCGACAGAAATGTAGCTGGTGCCACCTGTTACGGTTCCGGATCCGCTCCCGGAGGAAGTTCGTTGCACAAACAGTGTCACGTTATTGTTCCAAGTACCTGTTCCGCGCCGAACTTTGACCGTCCAGCTTGATGATCCTGCGCCCGAGATCGTAATGGTTGTGACACCGCTGGCGCTCTCCTGGCTGCTCTGAAGGTCGCTGCCTGCGCCGGAAACAAGATTCGCTGCGGTGATGCTCAACGAGTAATCACCAGTCGAGCTGATACCGATCGCGGCGAAGCAGGTCGTCGCAAACGCCATCAGAAGCAGAGGCAAGAATGAGCGAAGGAGAACACTCATTGGAGTGAGGCGGGGTGGAGTAGCGCGAAGTTCCTTTCGCGCCACTTCCCAGGATGCAATTAGCCGGCCGTGATCGTCAGGGTAACGGTTCTCGTCGAAGACGACACCGTGCCGGCCGCCGTGGTGGCTGAAAAAGTATAGGTGATTGTCTTGCCCGATTCATTCAGCGTTGCGATCCCCGTCACGAGATCTGCTGCGCTGGTACCGAGCGTGACCGAGCCAGCGCCGGTTGCGCCAGTGGGCGCCGCGAGCTGGACGGCCAACGTGGTACCGGAGGGCATCGCACTATTGATTGCGCCGGTGATCTTGCGGTTGGTTTCGTTCGTTGTAATCGCGTAGGTCGTCGAGGAATCTGTAGCCGAGCTCGGTCCGGAACCGGCGGTCGCCGACGCGACCGTCAGCGCGCCCGGATTGCCGCTCACCGATATCTCATTGATGGCGCTGACCGAAAAGGTAACGGTCTGCGTGGTTGAGCTGGCAGCGAAACCGCTCGGAATGATTCCGAATAGTCCGACTGCGAGGATGGCCGCGGTGCCACTCTTCAGGATGTATTTTCTCATTTATTTTTCTTCTATTGTTATCTTGTCTGTTGTTGTTGTCAGCGTTCCGCTGCCAAACCGACTCATCCCCCTGCATCAGAACACGTTGCGCGAAAGGAGATAGCAACAGGCGTGCCATGCTGTAGCTTATCGTCGACATCAACGATTCTCCGCCGGGCGCGCCGGCTTAGAACGCGCCTTCTCGACTCCACGCGTTGACCAGTTCAAGCGGATCGTGCCGCTGTGTTTTGGAAAGCGGCGCGTACGGGTTTAGCGTTCGCGTGATTCCGACGCATCCGAATCTGATGCAAGCCCACGAGCTGCGATTAATCGCCCGGTCGTAACAGACTAATCGATCGCGTTGATGGCGCGGATGAATTCGGAAAAGTCTTTGCCGTTGCGCGCGGCGTGATTGAGAGCATCGAGCCGCGCATCACCGAACGCTTCGGGCAAAGCGACGCGGCGTGAGAGCGCGCCATTGGCAAATACGAGTTCGTCCCACTGGATGGATGCGATCTGATCATTGAAACGCGCGACCGAGCGTCCGCGGAAAAAGGCGCGCGTTGTTTCCGGCGGGGTAAAGATCGCGGTCTTGATCTCGTCTTCTTTTACCAAGCGCCGGACCGATCCCTGGCGCGCAAGCTCGTAATACAAACCGGATTCAAGATCGACATTGTGGTATTCGAGATCGATCGATTGCAGCCACGGGTCGCTCCAGGAAAGTTTTTCTTCTTCCTGCAACGCATTAAGCAAAAATTTCTTGGCCACCCAATCGACCCGATCGCGCGTGGTCATGACATCGCGCTCAAGATCGTTGAGAACATTTTCCCATTCCTGCAAAATCCATTGTCGATCTTCGTCAGCGGACTCGCCCTCAATCTTGGACGCGGCCCGTAAATAAATTCGCTGCACTTCGATCGCGGAAATTTTGCGGCCATCCTTCAACTCGATTATCCAATCGTAAGTTTGGTCGCGACTGATCGATTTGTTCGCATCAACCGGCTGCGCGATCTCAAGCTGCGGCGCCTGCCCGCGCTCGATCAAATCGAGCACGAGCGCAGTGGTTCCGACTTTTAGCGCAGTCGCCCATTCGCTCATGTTCGAGTCGCCTAAAATGACGTGAAAGCGGCGATACCGGCTAGCGTCGACGTGCGGCTCATCACGGGTGTTGATGAGCGGACGCCGATTCATGGTGTCGATGCTGACCACAACGCTGAAAAAATCCGCGCGCTGCGAAATTTGATAAAGTCCCGGCTGACTCGAAGTGCTTTCTCCTTCCACGCCCATTTTGCCGGCGCCCGCGAAAATCTGTCGCGTGATCAAGAACGGCAGAATGGCGCTGACGATGCGGTCCCAGGGCACATCACGCTGCATGAGATAGTTATCGTGGCAGCCGTAGCTATGGCCGAAGAAGTCGGTGTTGTTTTTGTAGAGACGAACTTCCTGGCCGGCTGGTAATTTCAAATTTCTACGCCGCGCGCACTCGGCGAGAATGCGTTCACCTGCTTTGTCCTGGGTAACGATTTGGCGAATCGTGGTGCACTCCGGCGTCGAATATTCCGGGTGCGCGTGATCGTTATAAAAGCGCGCGCCGTTCGAAAGCACCAGGTCGCTTTTGATTTCCTCGAAACTGAGCGGTCGGTTTTTGTCGATCTCGTAGTAAGCCGATTCGTCGGTGTCCTGGAGCAGCTCGCGGGCGCGGAAACCGCGAGCGTCCTGATGCGGATCTTCCAGCTCGTAATCCCATTTCATCAGCGCGCCGTGATCGGTGTAGCGGCGCACCAGCTCGATCGATTCCGCCACAACATCGACAGTCTCCTCACCGTTGACCGTGATGCCGTATTCCGTCTCGAGACCAAAGACGCGGTTCATGCGTCGCGCAAAGGAACTAAATGACCCCCGACTCCGCGCGGGGTGCTGAAGCTCGAATCGGCTTCACCGGCGCAATCTTCACCACGTTTTCCGGATCGTAGTCGATCAACTTAAGCCAGTCTTCGATGATGTCAGTCGTCGGGAAAATGTCGTTCTCGGTGTATTCGGCGTTGAAGGCGAGCTGCAAATCCATTTCCCGAATTCCCTCCCCTTGTTGGGTGGCGATCGCGCGTTTAATCGCCGTCGCTTTCGCGCGCTCAACAATCGATGCGATAATCGCGCCGCTGATGAGATCGCTCCGGTAAAGAATTTCTTTGCGTCCGCTGCGAAGGGTCACTTCGAGAAATTTATTTTCGTCGCGTCGGGTAAATTGCCAATCAACAAAGCGCTCGATCAATTTATCAACCGCCGCGCCGATGTTCTCAGCTTCTTTGCCAAGCGCGCCGTCATAGGGAAGGTCAGGCGTAAGATAAATCCGATAGATTTCCCCCGCGCCTTCGCGATTCGGACGATTGACTTTAATTTTGCGATCGATTCGACCCGGGCGTAGAATTGCAGGATCGATCAAATCGGCGCGGTTCGAAGCGAGGATGATCACGACGTCGTTCAACGAATCGATTCCGTCCATCTCTGAACAAAACATCGGTACGAGCGTGGAAAGAATGTTCGAGTAACGCGAAGCGCGGCGCGTCCCGAGAATTGATTCCGCTTCGTCGATGAACAAGAAGGGCATGAAACCGTCGCGCCGTTTCTCGCGCGCGGTCGCGAAAATTTCACGAACCATCCGCTCGGACTCGCCCACCCACATGTTCAAAATCTCCGGGCCTTTGACGTGCATGAAATATTCCTTCATCTGCGCGCCCGTTTTTTCGCCGAGTTGTTTGGTCAGATTATACGCGGTCGCCCTGCCGATGAGCGTCTTGCCACAACCCGGCGGGCCGTAGAGAAGAAATCCTTTCGGCGTGGCGTGCTGGAATTTTTTGAAAAGATCGACATGCAACAGCGGAAGCTCGATCGCGTCCTTGATCGCCTGGAGCGCTTCCTCCTGGCCGCCAACTTTCTCCCAAGGCAGCTCCGGGACGACGTCGAGATAATGCTCGTGCGATTTCGTGCTCGAAAGCATCTCGAGCGCCATGCGGTAATTCGAATCGACCCGCACTTCGTCGCCCGATTTCAATGTCGATGTTGCAAGATCGGCAGAACGTTGCAAAACGATCGATTGCGTTCCGTGCTCAGAACCGACGCGCAATCGGTCTTTGCCGATCAGTTCGGTGATTTTCGTGACTGGCCCCGCCGTTTCAAAACCGAGGTCGCCAACGATAACGAACGCTTCGTTGACCAGAACGCGTGTTCCCTTTTTCAATTTCGCCAGCGGGATGCGCGGATCGACATTGCAATAGTAATCGGCGCCACCAACTACGATGTGCGCAGTGTCTTTGGAGGTCGGGCCAAGAAATGTCCCGATCCGGTTCGCCGGCGAAGTGACTTTCTTGATGACTTCTTCGAGTTTCTCGATCATCTGCCGCGCTTCGCCAATCATCTGCGATTGATCTGACACGTGCGGTCGCAGATCGAGCAGATCGCGCCGGATCGGATCGCCGGGCGGAAGCGAAGCGATGACGCGATCGAGCTTGTCGAGCAAAGGAAGTTTCGACGCGGGCTCGTCGAAACTTTCGAACTCTCTGCCACGCTCTTCGCTCATCGTAAAACCCAGTCCATGCCCGAATCGAGTGCGACTATAACTTTTCCCCCAAGACTTCGCAACGTTCGACGCTGCGCTCTCCCAAAATGTTCAACCAGCGCCGTTGTGGCGCAGTTGCGCAAAATTTGTGCTGAGGAGATTGTCGATCTTGCGGCCAATGAGAGCTGCCCCTACATTTCGCTTCTTCGAAAAACGAGGAGCCTTAGCTCAATTGGTTAGAGCGCCGCCCTGTCACGGCGGAGGTTGCGGGTTCGAGCCCCGTAGGCTCCGGGTAATTTCTGTATTGCATTAATCTTTCTAACGAGTTTGCATCAGTTCGGCGCTTGGAGGACGCGATCGCTCTATTAGGCTCTGATGAACGAGGCGATCAGCAAGAGACGGTCACAGTGCTACATGTTCCGCCAGTAAATTCGCCACAATCAGCCGTCAGAGTGGCGATTGCGAGCAAGGCGCGGTCAAAATAGGATTGACAAAAATACTCTTTCCTGACCAAAATCATTCGCGTCGAAACATTTACGCAGCGGATGAAAACGCTCGCGAACCGAATCGAACGCCAACTCCAAATTGGCGTATGGACGCACTGTGCGGTTTACGAGGACGAATTGAAACGTCTCTGGCCGCTGCATCAGCAAGATCGTGAAGCAAAGATCGGTCAGTTTGCGAAGGAATATGGATTTCGCATGCGATTTTACCACAAAGGTCTGTGCGCCATCTTCGATAAATGGCCTCCACGGCGTCCCGCAGATCGATCAAGTGAAGGTTAAAATCGGAGCAACAAATACCTACATGGATGTTCGGTTGACGGCAGTCCTCCGTATTTTTGCTGCCGGATTATCAATCTGTGCATGTGGAAGCGGATTTGCGCGAGACGAAGAAGAGGGTTGGAACACATGCTCAACTCCCAAAACTCAATTCGTGTTACAAATTCCAGGCAGTCTTATTCACTCGACTGCGCCTACTGCGACGGGCTGCTCGTTTCAAACGCCGGACGGTGAATTTAACGTTGAAGCCGTCGCCCAACCCGATTCTGGCACAGAAGGGGAAACGCTTGAAAGTCGGATGCAGAAGGAAATCGATCTTCTTTCCGGAACGGTGAAGCATAAGAAAAAGGGCGACACCTGGTTTATTCTATCGGGTGTCACGCCGGATGGCACCGAATATTATCGCAAACTCTTCATCAAGGACTCGCAGTGCGTGACGCTGCGCGTCACATATCCTCAAGCCCAGCATAAGAAATACGATCAATGGGTAGCGAGGATCGAGAAAACCTTTGTCCCATTTGCCGTGCCAGAGGAAAAGAGCGGCGACTAGCGGG
>WNFX01002168.1_pt1 | contig 35832 bp, 36 predicted proteins | sample 5400111 | NCBI WGS metagenome assembly WNFX01 (sample SAMN13153363, study PRJNA577476) | soil metagenome | isolation source: 40 cm soil or saprolite under grassland replicate 1 | place: USA:California | collected 2016-06-15 | reverse complement strand
ATCAGCGCGAGGTCGGCGTAGTGCGCGCGGAACATGGCTGCTGCCAGCGGGGCGCCCAGATGGCGCATGAAGAACCCGTCGCCCGGGTCGTGTTTGGGTGGATTCGGGCGGCCGGGCGACGGCACGGTGCCGACCGGCGCGGCGCTGACCACGACGATGCGCCGCACGCCGGTGGCCTGCATCGCGGCCACGACGCCGCCGGTCGCCGCGAAGATCGTGAGTTTCATCCGGTGGCTCCTGCCCTTTTGATCAGTTCCCGAAGGCGTCGGCGTGGTCGGCGACCCACTCGGCGTACGTGCGCGCTGGCCGGCCGAGGATCTTCTCCACCTCGCTGGTGGTGATAGCCGGTTGCCCGACGCCCTTGGCGTACCTGGCCATCAGGGCCTGGACGAACGGCTGGGGGAAACCCTGCGCGACCATGCCCTGCGTCGCCGCCTCCGGCGGGATCTCCTGGTATCGCAGCGGCCGGCCGATCACGTCGCCGATGATGGCGATCATCGCCTCGTGGGTCAGCGACTGCGGGCCGGTCAACGGCACCCGCTGGCCCACCAGGTCATCAGTGAGCAGCGCGCGAACGCCGACTGCGGCCAGATCCCGTTCATGGATCGGCGATTCGGCGAAGCTCGCATAGGGGCCGCGGACGACGTCACCGGCGCGGATCTGGGCGCCCCACGCGCGCAGGGTATTGATGGCAAAGGAGCTGGCCCGAAGGCTCACCCACTCCAGGCCGCTTCCGACGGCGGCGTCCTCGACCTCCTTGTTCCTGTCCCCTCGATAGCGCGACGGCTGCTCGTCGAGGTCGTCGTCGACGTTCATCGCCGACAGCGCCACCACCCGCTTCACCCCCCGTTCCCGGGCCAGCGCCAGCAGGTCGCCGGCGGCGAGTCCGACAGCCGCCGGGTTGAGGAACAGGGCCGTGACGCCCCGCAATGACGAGGCAATCGTGTCGGGCCGTGACAGGTCGCCCTCGACGACCTCGACACCCGCCGGTAGGCCGGCGGCCAACGGGGTGCGGGTGACGGCGCGGACCTCGACACTCTCGGCATCGAGCTGGTCGATCAGGGGGCGCCCGATGGTGCCGGTCGCTCCGGCAATCATGATCATAAGGCAGTCCTTCCGAATCTCGTATTATATGGATCTCATGCTACCCGCATCCGGAAACCATACAATATGATTGACGTAACATCTCGGGACATGGATGCACAACGGCATCGACGGAGGTTGACCGCCGCGGTCTACGAATCACTGCGAGACCTGCGCAGCCAAATGTCGCTGTTCAACCGCCGGATCGGCGCGAACTTTGATCTCAAAGACGTGGACGTGGACTGCCTGGACCTGATCAACCGCCATGGTCTGCTCAGCCCAGGCGCCCTGGCCCGAAACGCCGGGCTGCACCCCGCCACCGTGACCGGCATCCTCGTCCCACTCGAGCGCGCCGGCTGGGTCGCCTGCGAGCGCCGCTCGTCCGACCGCCGCGCGGTAGTCGTCCGCGCCCTGCGCGACCGTAATTCCGAGGTGCACCGCCTCCTTTCCGGGATGAACACCTCGATGGACCAGATCTGTGCCGGATACCCGACTCGCGCAGACCAGGACCGCGCTGGCCGAGCTGCTGGCCCGGGACCCGTCCGAGCTAGACGTCAACGGTGCTGATGATCGACGGGGAGCACATCGCCGAGCACTGCTGCGCGGGGGCGCTGGCGATCACCGCCGACGGCACGAAGGTGTGCCGGTCGGGCTGTGGGAGGGCTCGATGGAGAACAAGACCGTGGTGCGTCACCTGCTCGCGGACCTGGTCGGCCGCGGGCTGGACGCCGCTGCGCGAGGGTGCCCGAGCTGTTCACCGTCGCCCGCCTCGGCATCACCGGCGCCCTGGCCAGGACGCTGACCACGTCAAACCCGATCGTTCGATGATCTCCATCGCTCGCACCACGAACCGCACGTCACCCGCTGGCGTGACGGGTAGATGGTGCTGCGCTGGATCGCCGCCGGCATGATCAACGCACAACGGTCGTTCCGCCGGCTCAAGGGCTACCCGCCTGTCGTAGGTCGTCGCGGTCGCGCCGGGGCCGACGTTGACCAGCTGTAGAGGTGTTCCGGCCGTCCAGTCATGCCGTACCGCAGGCTGACCTTGACCCGGCCGTCCGCCGCAAGGTCGGACAGGTACCGCTGCGCGGTTGCCCGCGACAGTCCCAAGTGGGCGGCGACATCGGCCGCGGTGACGGGCGCGGGTGCCGTGCGTACCGCCTCGACGACGAGCCGGGCCGTCTGGCTGGACCGGCCCTTGCGCAGCGCCGCGTCGACCCGATCACCCTCGTGGAGTATTCGGATCGCCCGGTCGATTTCGGCCTGGTCGAGGGTGCGGTCGCCGCCCACCCGCGCGCGGAATCGCGCGTAGGCCCGTAGCCGCTCGGCCAGGTCCGCCTCGGAGAACGGCTTGATCAGATAGTTGACGACGCCGCGGCCGAGCGCCTCCCGAACGACATCGCCCTCCGCGGCGGCGGTCAACATGATGACATCGCAGCCGAGCTGCGGGGCGACGGAGGTGCCTTTCGCGTCGGGCAGGTACTGGTCGAGCAGCGCCAGATCAGGCTCCAGCCGCTTCGCCAGCTCGACCGCGTCGAAGGCCGTATGCGCGACGCCGACGACCTCGAAGTCCGGTACGCGGCCCACGAACTGGGCGTGCAGACCGGCCACGCGGAAGTCGTCGTCGACGACCAAGACGCGGATCATGGCGCGCCGGCCAGTTCGGCCGGTTGAACGTCAGCGCGCCGACCTCCATCGGTGTCCACCGCACCCGGTAGCCGGGCGACGAACACCGCCCCGCAGTCGGTCCCCGATGCCCGCGTCAGCTCCAACTCGCCGCCGGGTCGGCGCGCAAGCTGGCGGGCGAGCGGAAGCCCGATCCCGTGGGGACGCCCGTCGTCGCCGGCCGTCGTATAACCCTGGTCGAACAACCGGTCGACCGCGTCGGGCGGAACGCCGGCCCCGCTGTCCACGACGACGAGGTGCAACGTGTCCGCCTCGGCGATGATGGAGACCTCCACCCACGCGGGGCGCCGTGAACCCCTGCGCGCCGCTTCGACCGCGTTGTCGAGGAGGTTGCCGAGCACCGTCACGACGTCCAGCGGGGCGGACAGCCGGCTCGCCAGGTTCGACTCCGGGGACAGGCGGAGATCGACCCCGCGTTCCGAGGCAACCGCCGTCTTCGCGGCGAGCAGCCCCCGCAGATATGGGTCCCGCAGCCGGCCGCCTTCTGCGTACTCGGTGGCCAGTGGGTCGTCCGCAAGTTCGCGCAGGTACGCCGCCGCCTCGTCGTGGTGTCCGAGGCTGAGCAGCCCAGAGAGCGTATGCAGCCGGTTGGTGTACTCGTGCGCCTGCGCGCGCAGCGCATCCGACAGCGCGCGGACCACGTCGAGTTCGTTGGCCAGCTCATCGACGTCGGTACGGTCCAACAAGGTGAGCACATGGCCGAGGTCATGGTCGCTGCGCCGCACCGGCGCGGCCGACACGACGAGCGTGCGCTCCCCGGCCACGACGAGCGCCCCGCGCACCACGCGCCGGTCGGCGAGCAGGCGGTGCAGACCCGGCGGCAGGTCGGCCTCGGCGGCGGGAGTGCCGGATGCGGGCCGGCCGCCGATCAGGCCGGCCGCCGCGTCGTTGCAGATCGTGATCCGTCCTGCTGCGTCGACCGCGAGCACACCCTCGCCGATGCCGTGCAGCACGGCTTCCTGCTCGCGTAGCAGGTCCGGGAGGTCCGCCGGCTCGAGCCCGAGTGTCTGGCGCTTGAGTCGGCGGGCGAACAACGCCGCGGCGACCACGCCGAGGAGCAGTGCCACCCCGGTGAAGCCGGCCGCGGCGCGCACCAGAACGCTGACGCGACCGGCCACTTCGTCGGCCGCCACGCCGACGCTGACCTGGCCCACCACCCGGCCGTCCGAGTCGCGCACCGGCGCCTTGCCGCTCGCCCGGGGTCCAAGGGTTCCGGTCTCGAACGACACGACGTCGTGGCCGCTCAAGGCGTCCGGCGGGGTGCTGACCCGCTTCCCGATCAGCGCCTGGTCCGGGTGGGAGTAGCGGATCCCGTGATCGTCGGCCACGACGACGAACAGCGCGTGCGTGCGCAAGCGCACGGCTTCCGCGCGCTGCTGCACCTCCGGCGCTGGATCGTGCGCGGCGAGATCCCGGATGATCATCGGATCGGCCGCCACCGACTGCGCGACGGCGAGCACACGCTGCTCGTACTGCTTCTCCAGCTCGACCCGCAGGAGCACGGCGACGAGGCCGAAGCCCGCTCCCACGATGAGCAACAGCACCGCGACCTGCGCGAGCATGGCCTGCGTCGCGAAGCGGGGATGCGGCCGGCGGTCGCGCCACGACATACGACGACGATACGTCCAAGGCTCGCGTGAGCAGAACGCGCAGAAGGCGCAGTACGCGACTTGCTCGGACAACGTGCACAAGGATGGTGGCCCGACCGCGCCATCCATAACGTTCCGCGACATGACTACGCACACACAGTCGCGGACCGCGCCAGTGTCCCACCCGGCGATCGAGCTCCGCGGCGTCACGAAACGCTTCCCCACCCGGGACGGTGGGGACTACACCGCGACCCGCGACGTGTCCTTCACCGTACGACAGGGCGAGTTCGTCAGCGTGGTGGGACCGACCGGGTGCGGGAAATCCACGAGCCTGTCGCTGATCTCCGGACTCGCCCCCGCCAGCGAGGGTGCTGTCCTAGTGCAGGACACGCCGGTCACCGGCATCCCCGGCGGCCTCGGCTACATGTTCCAGCAGGACGCCGTCCTACCTTGGCGCACCGTGCTGGACAACGTGGCCACCGGCCCCCGCTACCGGGGTACGCCCAAACACGAGGCCCGCGAGCAGGCCCGGGACTGGGTGGCGCGGGTTGGCCTGGCCGGGTTCGAGCGGTATTACCCGCACCAGCTCTCCGGCGGCATGCGCAAGCGCGTCGCCCTCGCCCAGACGCTGATCAATGAGCCGTCGATTCTGCTCATGGATGAGCCGTTCGGCGCGCTGGACGTGCAGACCCGCGAGCACATGCAGGACCTGCTGCTGGAGCTGTGGTCCGGCACCGGCGCCGCGGTCGTGTTCGTCACCCACGACCTGACCGAGGCCATCGCCTTGTCCGACCGCGTGATCGTCATGACCGCCGCCCCGGCGACGATCAAGTCCGTCGTCCCGGTCGGCCTCGACCGCCCCCGCCTGGTCGAGGAGATCCGTCTCGAGGAGGCCTTCCTCGAGATCTATCGGCAGGTGTGGGACTCACTGCGCGAAGAGGTCGAGATCACCCGAGCCCGAGGAGCCAGCCGTGTCGCATAACCTGAGCACCACTCCCATCGCGGCCGCACCGATCGAGGTCGCTCAATCTGCTGCCGAGCCCACCGGGACCGCCCCGACGGCAGCTTCCACCACACGCTCCCGACGCCGCTCCTGGGCACCCAGGATCACCGCGACCCGGCTCCTGCTGGTGGTTCTGTGGTTGGGCAGCTGGCAGCTCGCCGCCTCCGGATTCCTGGACCCGTTCTACTACTCCAAGCCGACGGCGATCTGGACCCGACTCGTGGACTGGTTCTCCGGTGGGACCGCCTTCGGCTCGATCTGGCAGCAGATCGCGGTGACCCTCCAGGAGGCGGTCCTCGGGTTCGTGATCGGATCGGTGGCCGGCATCATCCTCGGCGTCCTGCTCGGCCGCAGCCGGTTCCTCGCCGAGGTGTGCGCGCCATTCATCAAGGCCGCCAACGCCATCCCGCGCATCGTCCTCGCCTCACTGTTCGTCATCTGGTTCGGCCTGGGCACGTCGTCAAAGGTCGCGACCGCGGTGGTCCTCGTCTTCTTCGCCGTCTTCTTCAACGCCTTCCAGGGCGCCCGCGAGGTCGACAAGACCCTCGTCGACAACGCCCGCATCCTCGGCGCGGGCCCGCGCCAGATCCTCGGCACGATCGTGCTGCCCAGCGCGACGTCCTGGATCCTGGCCAGCCTGCATGTCGCCTTCGGCTTCGCGCTGATCGGCGCGATCGTCGGCGAGTACACCGGCGCGGACAAGGGCCTCGGCCTGCTGATCAACCACGCCCAAGGCACCTTCGACTCCGCCGGCATCTACGCCGGAATGATCATCATTACCGTCATCGCGCTGCTCGCCGAGTCACTGCTGACCCTCCTCGAACGCCGGCTGCTCGCCTGGCGCCCGCCGTCGATCACCACCGAAGCACGGATCTGATCGGAGCACCCCATGAAAACATCCCGATTCCTCGCCACCGCGGTCGCCGGCCTGGCCGTAGTAGCCGCGCTCGGCGCCTGCCGCGACTCCCGCACCAGCGCGGCCTCCAGCAGCGGCGCCCCCCAGGTCAAGATCATGGTCGGTGGACTCGATAAGATCATCTATCTACCGGCCAAGCTCACCGAACAGCTCGGGTACTTTAAGGAAGAAGGCGTCGACGTCCAACTGCTCACCGAGCCTTCCGGCGCGCAGGCCGAGAACGTCCTCATCAGCGGCGACGTCCAGGGCGTCGTCGGGTTCTACGACCACGCCATCGACCTGCAGGCCAAGGGCAAGTGCATCGAAAGCGTCGTCCAGTTCGCCAACGTTCCGGGCGAGGCGGAAGTGGTCGCCACCGGCAAGGCCGCGCAGATCAGCTCGGCCAAGGACTTCAAGGGTAAGCGGCTGGGTATCACCAGCCCGGGCTCCTCCACCGACTTCCTCACCCAGGCTCTCGCCACCCGGGGCGGCGTGTCCACTGCGGACGTCACCCGCGTCAAGGCCGGCGCAGGGCCGACCTTCATCGCCGCGATGACCAACGGCGGCATCGACGCCGGCATGACCACCGATCCCACCATCGCCCAGCTCACTTCGACCGAGCAGGGGAAGGTCATGCTCGACCTGCGCACCGAAGAAGGCACCAGGGCCGCGCTCGGCGGGCTCTACCCGGCCAGCTCGCTCTACATGGACTGCGCGTGGGTCAAGGCCAACAAACCGACCGTACAGAAGATCGCCAACGCCCTGGTCCGGACGCTGAAGTTCATCGACAGCCACCCCGCGCCGGAGATCGCGGCGAAGATGCCGGCCAACTACGCCGGTGGCGACCCCCAGCTCTACGCCAAGGCGGTCAACGACACCAAGGGCATCTTCAACACCGACGGCGTGATGCCCGCGGACGGCGCCAAGAACGTCCTCGACGTGCTGGCCTCCTTTTCCCCGAGCGTGCAGGGCAAGAAGGACAGCATCGATTTGTCCAAGACCTACACCACCGAGTTCGTCAAGGCCGCCACCGCGAAGAGCTGACCCGGTCGCGACCGAAACCAACAGACGTGCTGCCTGCCGCGGGCCTACCGCGGCAGGCACGCTCACCAAAAGGAGGAATCGTGGCACCTACGAGCACCGGTCCGCTGACCGGCCTACGCGTCCTGGACCTCGGAACCGTGTACGCGGCGCCGATCACCGCCATGCTGCTCGGCGACTACGGCGCTGAGGTGATCAAAGTGGAGCATCCGCGCGGCGACCCCGCCCGTACCCATGGCTGGAACCGCGAGGGGCACGGCTTGTGGTGGAAGGTCATCGCCCGCAACAAGCGGACAGTCACGCTGAACTTCAGCAAGCCCGACGGCCAGGACATCCTGCGCCGACTCGTCGCCGACGCCGACGTGCTGATCGAGAACTTCCGGCCGGGAGTCATGGAGAAGTGGAACCTGGGCCCCGACGACCTGCTCGACGTCAACCCGCGGCTGGTGATGCTGCGGGTAACCGGCTTCGGCCAGTCCGGGCCATACGCGCACCGCCGTGCATTCGGGACGCTCGCCGAGGCGATGAGCGGCTTCGCGCACCAGACCGGCCAGGAGGACGGCCCGCCGACCCTGCCCCCGTTCGGCCTCGCCGATGGTGTCGCCGGCATCACCGGCGCGCTCGCAGTGATGCTCGCCCTGTACCACCGGGACACCGACGAGCGGTCCGGGCAGGTCATCGACCTTTCCCTGCTGGAGCCGCTGCTCGGGATCCTGGGACCCGGCCCGACCGTCTTCGACCAGCTAGGCATCATCGCGGGCCGGCACGGCAACCGCTCGCCGAACAACGCCCCCCGCAACGCGTACCTGACCCGCGACGGCCGGTGGGTCGCCATTTCGGCCAGCGCCACCTCCGTGGCCGAGCGGGTCATGCGGCTGGTCGAGCGGCCGGACATCACGGAGAAGCCGTGGTTCGCCAGCGCCGGCGAGCGCAGCCGCCGCAGTGAGCTGCTCGACGGAGCGGTCTCCAAGTGGATCCTCGCCCGGGACTTCGACACGGTGGTCAGGGCATTCGACGAGGCGGGAGCTGCTCTCGCCCCGATCTACGACGTCGAGCAGCTCATGAACGACCCTCACGTGATCGCGCGGGACGCGATCACGACGGTGGACGACGAGGACCTCGGTGCGATGAAGATGCAGAACCTCATGTTCCACCTGGGCGAGACCCCCGGCCGGATCCGCCACCCCGGCCGCCGGTTGGGCCAGGACAACGACGAGGTGTACGCCGAACTGCTCGGCCTCCACCCCGACAAGCTCGACCGGCTACGCGAAGAAGGTGTCATCTGATGCACCGCAGTTACCTGTTCGCACCCGGGCACAACGCGAAGCTGCTGGGCAAGGTGTTCGGCGCGGGCGCCGACGCCGTCATGCTCGACCTCGAGGACGCGGTGCCGCCGGACGCCAAGCAGACCGCGCGGACAATGGTCGCCGAGGCCCTGCGGGACCGCCCCGCCTGGGTCCGCGTCAACGCCGCCCGCACCGCGCACTGCGCGGCCGACCTCGACGCGGTCGCCGACCGCGCCGCCGGAATCCGGATCCCCAAGACCGAATCCGCGCAAGACGTGCGGTGGGTCGCCAAGCGCGCCCCGGGCCTGCCACTCATCTGCGCGATCGAGAGCGCGCGCGGCGTGCTCGCCGCGGCGGAGATCGCCTCGGTGCCGGGAGTTCGGCACCTGGCCATCGGCGGCGTGGATCTGCAACGCGACCTCAACTGCGGCACCGGCAACCTGCCCACCCTGTACGCCCGCTCGCAACTGGTCCTTGCCTCCCGGGCCGCCGGCATCGCACCACCGATCGACAGCGTCTACCCATACCTCGAGGACGAGCTTGGGCTCCGTGAACAGACGCAGTTCGCCCGCTCCCTCGGATTCTTCGGCAAGTCCGCTATCCACCCCCGCCAGTTGCCGGTACTCCACGCGGTTTTCACCCCGTCCGAGCCGGAGCTGCGGTGGGCGCGGGGCGTTGTGGCCGCATTCGAGGCTGGGGGTGGTGCGGCGCTCCAACTGCCGGACGGCGAGTTCGTCGACCTGCCCGTGGCCAACCGCGCGAAGCGCCTGCTCGAATTAGCCGCGAACTCGGGGCCTCCGCCGACGTTGACCCGCCCGAGCACCTGATCGTGCGCCAGGATCGTCGCAACGGCGGTGTTGAGGCTGCTCGGCTCGGCGTTCCTGACCGCCGCCATCGTCATCGCCGCTCATCGCCATGATCGGTTGACCCGGATTCGTTGACCACCGGACCGCGATGCTCGTTGAACATGTCGCGCCTCGTCACCGGCGGCGTCATGGCAGTGATGGCTCGTCGGTGGTGAGGAACAGGCGGATCTCGTCGATCGCCGGTCGGTAGGCGGGCACTACGAAGTGGCCGTTTGTTCGGGTACAGGCGCACCCGGACTGCATCTTGATCGGAGAGGCCAACCATCAGGCGCTGTTCCAGCGGGTCGCCGCCGTCGTGCACCACGGCGGCGCGGGCACCACCACCGCGGTCGCGCGAGCCGGAACCCCCAGGTCGTGATCCCCAGAGGTACGACCAGCACTACTGGGCACAACGCGTCGGCCACCTCGGGATCCGAGTCACGCACCCGCAGGGCATGCCGACCACCGACTCGCTGGCCACCGCCCTCAGCTACGCCCCCCAGCCCGACGTCGCAGCCCGAGCACGGTCCATCGCCGCCACAGTGCGCACCGACGGCGCACAGACCGCCGCGCAACGCCTGACGGCCTCGGACCCGCAGGAATCACCCTGAAACCAGCTCTAACCTCGGCTGGCCAAGGGGTGAGATTCCCCTGGGCCACCCGACCCAACAACTGGAGGCGTACCTCGAACCGGAGAAGAGAGCGTCGTTGTCGCAGCAGAAGTCCCGGCAGGAGTCCTTGCCGCGGTCCGTTCCGACCACAGGGTCCGCGACCGTCACCGTGTTTGCCTCCGCCGGGAGCTGGATCGAGTCGGATGCCGTCGAGCAGTGTCACCAGGTGGCGGCCCTCGACGGCATGATTCAGATCGCCGCCATGCCGGACCTGCACCCTGGCAAGGGCGCCCCCATCGGCGCCGCTATGGCGTCGACCGTGTTGTACCCACACTTGGTGGGGTCTGATATCGGGTGCGGCATCGCCGTATTCCCCATCGACCTGAAACGCGCCGTATCCGAGCATCTTGCCCGCCGGTTCCCCAGCCTCGACCGCGCTCTGGACCCGGATCGGGACGCGGACGACCCGGCCTGGGCGTTCGTGGATGCCGATGTTCCCGGCGGTTACGTCGAGGGTCTGGGGACGGTAGGCCGGGGCAACCACTTCGTGGAACTGGCGCGGATCCAGGCTGTCCTCGACCCGGGCCACGCGACCCGTCTCGGGCTCGCCGCCGGTGACCTTGGGCTCATCGTCCACAGCGGTTCCCGGGGTCTGGGCGAGCGTATCCTGCGGGCGCACACCGAGCGGCCCGGCGCAGGCCCCGCTACCGATCCCGCGGCTTACCTGGCCATGCATGATGCCGCCGTGCGCTGGGGATCCCTCAACCGCCGGCTCATGGCCGCCCGGGTCGCGCACGCCCTGGGGGCCGAGCCCCGCGAGCCAATCGTCGATCAGAGCCACAACCTGGTCGAGACCCGCGACGGAGTGTATCTGCACCGCAAGGGCGCAGCACCGGGGTGACGGCCGCGACGTCCTCATCGCCGGCACCAGAGGAACCTGCTCCTACCTCGTGGCCGCCCACGCCGGGCCGGACGCCAACTTGTCAGTGGCCCACGGAGCGGGCCGCAAGATGTCCCGTGCCGACGCCCTGCGCCGGGCCGGGCCAAGCACACGGTCGAGGAACTGCGCCGCACGCCGCTGGGGTCGCTCGTGGTGTGCGGCGACCGCCAGCTGCTGTTCGAAGAGGCACCGACGGCGCACAAGCGGATCGAGCAGGTGATCTCCGACCTCGTCAACCACGGCCTGGCCACCCCCGTCGCTACCACGGTCCCGCTGGTCACCTACAAGACACGCGACAGGCCCAATGGCAACGCCGGGCACGCGCCCCGGCGGGACCGCGACAAACACCGCCGTAGTCGAGGCCGGTCGTGAGCACGGCAGAGGACCACGTCCACCTGCTCACGTCAGCCGGACGCGGCCCGCAGGAGTGCGCCTGGGCGGTCGCCCAGCTACTGCGCCGTCTGGAAGCCGACGCCACCCGGCAGGGTCTGGCGACCCATCGGGTCCAGACGGTCCCCGGCGCCCGATACGGCACTTACCGGTCGGTCCGGTTGCAGATCTCTGGAGACGGCGCCGAGGAGTTCGTCGGCTTGTGGACCGGAACCCTGTGCTGGCAGGCACCCAGCCCCTACCGTGCGAGAACCGGCCGCAAGAACTGATACGTCATCGCCCAATCTTGCCAAGTCGACGCCCCACGCACGTCTTTCGCGGAGGCGGACATCGACATCGTCGCGTGCCGTACCGGCGGTCCCGGCGGGCAGCACCGGAACAAGACCAGCACAGCGGCGCGGGCGACCCACCGTCCCTCGGTGATCGTCGTCGTGGTCGACGCCGAGCGGCAGTTCAGCCAGAACCGCCGCCTCGCCCTGGAGCGATTCCGGCAGCGCGTCGAACATGACGACAGGGCCGCAGGCCGCGCCGTTACCAAAGCCTCCTGGCGCATCCACGACGAGCTCGTACGAGGCAACCCCACTCGCATCGAACTGCCCGACACCCAGCCTGGCTCAGACCCGCCGACGCACGAGTGAGCTTGCCCATCCACAGTTCGGCTGCCGGCGCGTAGCCTCTGCACATGCGGATAGCGCGCTCTGGGAGCGATCTCGGTGGCTGACGCCGACGATGTACGCCGCCTGGCGCTGGCCCTGCCTCACGCTGTGGAGATCGAGAGTGACGGTTTCGACTTTCGGGTGGCCGACAAGGGGTTCGTCTGGTCCTATCCCGAGCGCAGGCCGGGGAAGCCGCGCCTGATCCGAACCGACATCGCGGTGCTCTTCGTCGGCGACGAAGCCGAAAAACAGGCTCTCCTGCTCGGCGAGCCTGACGTCTTTTTCACCACGCCAAGCTACGACGGCTTGCCCCTGGTGATGCTGCGTCTGACAGAAGTCAAGGTCGAACGTCTGCGGGAGCTCGTGACCGACGCGTGGCGGATGCGTGCGCCGGACGCACTCGTAAGCGACCTCGATGAGGCCGGCACGTCGTCCAGCGCAGATCCGGGCTGAACGACGGCGACCGGTGGAAGGGCACTGCGGCGACGGTCCTTCGGACCGGTCGGAAAGGCACGCAGGCATTGACCCGCTCGGGCCGGCACGCCGTCGGTTTCTGGGACACAGTCATCGACGGGGAGATGCGGTATTTCGGCGAGGGCCAGTTCGACAAGCGGGTCTACGGTCCGGCTGACCGCGTCTACGTCGGTCCTGGCCAGGCTCGCGGCATGAACTTCACCGACGGCGTGTGGGCGGTGGGGTACGCGCGCGGGCCGCTGCCGCTGTCGGTGCCCTTCGGCGTGGCCGACGAGCTGCTGAGCACCCTCGACTTCGTCACCGCCGGGCAGACGCTGAGTGTCTACATGTCGCTGATCGGCCACCATTGGCGGCTCCCGCACGCGGACGGCTCGACGCCGTCGTTGGCGCGCCGAACCGTGGGCGGCGTGCTTGCCACGGTCGGCCCGGCGATCACCCGTCTCCTGCGGCCGGCGGAGCCCGACGACGAGATTCCGTCGGGGCGGGCGGGTACATCGCGCGGGTCGACGCCGACACGAGTGCGACGGCTGACCGTCGCGGGAGGAGGCGCTGCGTCGCGAAGGCGGCGACGCGGTTCAGCAGGCCCGGGATGACGACCGGCCGGCGGCCCAGCCCAGCGAGGGCCTCGCGGACGACCGGTTGTGGCGCCATGACCGGTGGAGCGAGCCGGCCGGGTGCGCCCGGCGCTCGTACGTCGGGGTGCGCACCCGGCCGGGGCAGCAGGCGACCACGTCGACGCCGAGCGGCGCGAGTTCCGTCCACAGCCCCTCCGCGAGTACCCGCAGGTACGCCTTGGTCGCCGCGTAGTGCGCGACCCGGGCCGAGCCCTGCAGCCCAGCCATGGAGCTGAGCAGGACGATGCCGCCCCGGCCGCGCTCGGCGAGGCGGCGGCCGAAGGTATGGGCGAGGTGCGCGACGAGCCGGCAGTTGAGGTCGAGCATGCCGTCGAGTTCGGCCGGCGTGAGATCGACGAAGGCGCCGGCCGGCGCGTTTGCGGCGTTGCAGACGACGAGTCCGACGTCGAGGTCGGCGGTGGACCGGGCGATGGCCACCGCGGCATCCGCGGCCGCGGCATCTGTCGCCATCGCCCTCACTGCGACACCGTGGGTGCGGCGGATCCGGTCCGCGGCGTCGTCGAGTACCGCCCGGCGCCGCGCCACGAGCACGAGGTCGAGCCCACGGGCCGCCAGTTCGTCGGCGAACGCGGCGCCCAGCCCGTCGGAGCCGCCGACCACGAGCGCCCACGGCCCGTACCGGTGCCGGAAGCTCGTCACCGACCGACCTGCCGTAGTAGGGCGACAGCCGCAGGATCGCCGCGCGGGCCAGCGGTGCGGCGAGCGGAACCAGGCGGCGGCGCCAGCCGAGGCCGGCCGCGACGGCGGCGGCGATGTCGTCGAAGGTGTGCCGCTGGTAGCGCAGCAGCCGCTGGCTCTCCTGCGTGTCGAGCCAGTCGGTGGCGTACTCCTTGTCGCTGAACGCCTCCTCCGGCAATGCGTCGACGCCCATCGCCGCCAACAGCCTCGTCAGGTAATCCCGGTAGGTCAGCTGGCAGGACGGGCCACCGCCGACGAACAGGACCCGACCCCACACCTCGGGCGTGCGCAGCGCGTTGGCGATGGCGACAGCCGCGTCGTCGGCGTGCAGCGTCTCGATCCGGTTGTCCAGCCCGATCTCGAACATGATCGGGTGCGGGTCGCGGATGCCGAGGACGGGCACGTCGGCAAGGCGCAGCACGCACCAGGTCAACTCCGAGTCGCCGACCAGGGCCTCGCAGGCGATCTTGTACGACGTGTAGGCATCCGTGGCGACGAGCGGGTCGTCGACGTGGCGCGGGGGTGGCTTGTGCCTCGTGTACCCGTGCACGTCGAACGTGGAGGTGAACAGCAGTCGCGGCGCGACCGGCTGGGCCCGGCAGGCCGCGACAACATTGCGGGTACCGTCCACATTGGTCTCCCGGGCCAGCGCCGGGTGCTCCTCGCTGGCTGGCGGGATGATCGCCGCGAGGTGGACGACGGCGTCGACGCCGGCCGTAGCCGCGGTCACGGCACCGGCGTCGCGGATGTCACCCCAGACGACCTCCGCGCCCGGTGGCAGGCTCCGGGTGCGGCGCCGACTGGCGGGGCTGGGCCGGGCAAAGCAGCGCACGAGATGGCCCTGGCGCAGCAGCTCCGGCAGCGTGTGTGACCCGACATTGCCGAATGCGCCGGTGAGCAGGACCTTCATGGCGACCTCCGGCCGTTAGACAACCCCGGGGATGAGCGCACGCCGCCGGGACGGATAGTTCGGAAACTGGTCGCGGTACCAGGCGTGGTGCGACAGCGCACGCGGCGCGAGGTTCGCGATCGTGAACAGCGCGAAGGCGAGCCCTGCCGGCGACCAGGTGGCCAGCGCCCAGCCGGTCCACTCCACGATCTCTCCCAGGTAGTTCGGGCACGAGACCCATTCGAAAGCGCCGCCCCTGGGTATCCGGTAACCGGTTTCGCCGGTCCCGCGCAACCGGCGCAGCGCGCGGTCGGAGGTGATGTGCAGGACAAACCCGGCACCGAACAACACGATGCCGGCGAGGAACCGCGGATCGGTGAACCAGGACGGCGGATAGTGGCCGAGCGTCGCGACCCAGCGCGCGTTTATCCAGGCGTTGAGTGTGTTGAAGGCGATGGCGAGCATGACCAGCACCAGCGGCACCCGGGCGCCGCGCCGCAGCAGCAGCGGGTACACGAACGCCCGGTAGACGTAGTGGGTCTCCCAGAACCCGAGCAGCGCGAGCGGGACCGGCTCGGCCCGGTGGGTCCCGGCCGCGAACACGGCGGCGAATACCACCGCCGCCGGAAGCTCCATGACCAGCCAACCGACCGGGGCCGCGACCGTCGGCCCCCACCCGCTGCGGTTGTGCCGGCCGTATGGGGCGCTGATGCGGCGCAGCGCCACGAAGGTCGGGACCGTGAGTGCGAGCTCCAACAGCACGAGCGCGCGGAACGGGCCGGAGGCGGACACTGGCGGAGTCTAAACCGATTCGGCTCGTAGGCTGGGTCCGACAGGACGGGGCGGCGTGCATGCGCTTTCCTTCGTGGCACGGCGCATGGACAGCGAGCCCATCACCCTGCTGGTGGGCGTACGGGCAGCGGACCCTCTGCCCGGGCTCGACAGGAGATTCAAGCGCCTCGCCCTCGGCCCGCTGAGCGGCCAGGCGGCGAACCGGTTGCTCGACCTGCAGCCGGCTCCGCCCAGCGGCCGCACCCGAGTTCGGATCTTGGAGGAGGCAGCCCCGGCAACCCGCTGGCTCTGGTGGAACTCTCCCGCGCCGCGGCGCTTCGGGCGGCCGAGGGCGAAATTCCGGAAGGACCGCTGCCGATCACTGACCGACTGGAGCGGATCTACACCCGACAGGTGGCGGACCTGCCCGAAGTCACCCGCCGTTCCCTGCTGTTGCTGGCGGCCGCCGACGCTGCGGACGCGTCCGCGGTGTCGCTGGGCCTGCCCGAGGCGGACGACAAGGCGTGGATCCCTGCAGAGGAGGCCGGCCTGGTACGCCGGGACGGCCCCGGGATCTCGTTCCGCCACCCGCTCATCCGCTCGGCCGTCTACCATGCCGAGTCGTTCGAGGCCCGGCGGGAAGCACATCTTGCCCTGGCCGAGCGGCTGCGCGAGGAACCGGACCGGCGTGCCTGGCATCTCGCCGCCGCGACGCCGCACCCCGACGAGAGTGTGTCGGCCGCGCTGCAGGAGACCGCGGAGCGGGCCCGGCGCCGCGGTGGCTATGCGACCGCTGCCGCTGCGCTGGAACGCGCCGCTGACCTTACCTCGACGCGCGAGAACCGGGCACGGCTCCTGACGGACGCCGCCGACATGGCCGTCTTCTCTGGCCAGCTCACGTGGGTGGAGCAACTGGCCGCCCGGGTTCGCACGGCCACTGACGACCCGTCACTCATCGGCAGAGCCTGGCTGGCCACACCCGCCGCGCCGGCAACGGCCGATACCTGCCGTCCCCAGTTCGCTGGCCAACTCGTCCAGCAGCCGGGTCACCCCGTACTGCTCGACCTGGTCCAGGGTCGTCTTGTCGATGCCCGGCGCGCCGTCGTTGCGGCGCACCGCCACCCACGCCCGCCACAACACGTCTCTGCGGAAGACCTTGTCTCGCAGCGCGTGGAACCGACGTTCGGGATCAGCCTCGGCCGCCCAGTACAGCGCATGCTGCCAAGCACGAACGCCGCCGACACCACCCAAAACTGACCAGGACCCGCGCACGCCCCAGTGGTCGGCGGGCTGGCGCAGGCGACCGAAACGGGTCAGTCCGGTCAACCGTCCCTCGGGGTGCGGAGAAGTACGAGAACGGATCGATATGCGCATCTTGCTCGGCCTTAAGTGCAACGTACCGGCTGCCGCCTGGGTCGATGCGATCGAGCAGCATCGGTTGTGGAAAGGCAAGCATTCGGGTACAGGAGATGCACTACGACGCGAAAGGAAACGGTCGCAATAGAGCCGTAACGGAAGAGATGAGCCGATGTCCGAACCTGCCCCTGCCAGGCGCCTTTCCCCCGAAAGCCCCGTCGCCGTCGGGTCCGTCGTGGCCGGCGCTGTCGTGCTCATCATCCTGCTTCTGCTGCTCCCGACGTACTGCTCCTCGAACGATGGCGGCAACCGCAACGTCGCGCCCGGCCCGGCGCGCTCGACCTCGGCGAACCCGGCGTTACCCAGCGCCTCGTCACCGGCGAACAGGCAACCGTTGCCATCCGCCCGCCCGGAAGGGCCTGCCAGCCCGGCCGGTTCGCCCCCGGCCACCCGGGTGGAGCCGTCGGGGTCGGCCCGGCCCCGCTCCACGGGTCCGGGATCGACCGCGACGCCAGGCTCAACCGCTGCTCCGGGCTCGACTGCCACACCCACGTCAGCTCCCACCCTGGAGGGGCCAACATGGGCGGGAGCCGGCCCGACTCCGATCGGCGCACCGCGTACGGGTGGCGGCAGCGGACCCGGCATGCACAGCCCGCTCCTGCTCGCCGCTGGGATCTTGCTAGTGGTAGCCGCGGCCGCGTTGGTCCTGTTCCGCGCGTGGCCGCCGGACATGGAGCTCTGACCGCAATGGCAATGCGTCCACGCCGCCTGGCTCTCGACACGTTGAGCGCCCTGCTCGCGGTCACCGGCGTGATCCTGATCATGATCGGCGGCCAACCAGCGGCCCAACGGTCCGCCGCGGCCAGCGGTATTGCCCGCGAAGGCCCACCTGCACCACCGGCCGCAGACCGGACGCATCCGGACGGTGGGAAGATGGTCGGCCGGGAAAGGGTGGTCCACTCCGGTGCCGGACCCGCACCGCTCGGCCCGTCCGTACCGGTGCATCTCGACATCCCGGCGATCGGGGTCAGCACGTCGCTGATGGCACTCGGGCTCAACGCCGACGGCACCATCGCCGTTCCGCCGTTGCGTCGCGACGCGCCAGCCGGGTGGTACCGGCACCTGCCGACACCGGGCGAGATTGGCCCTGCTGTGATCCTCGGCCACGTGGACACGGCGCAGGACGGACCCGCCGTCTTCTACCGCCTGCGGGAGCTACACCCCGGCGACACCGTCACGGTGCGCCGGCTCGACGGCAGCAGCGCCGTCTTCACCCTCAGTCAGGTCGCCGCGTATCCGAAAAGCGCGTTCCCGACGGAAGCGGTATACGGGCCGCTCGATCACCCCGGGCTGCGGGTGATCAGTTGCGGTGGCACCTTCGACCCCATCCGCCGCGAGTACCGCGGCAACGTCGTCGCGTACGCGACGCTCACCGCCACAACGCCCGGCTGACCGTGGCGGTCACCCGCAGGAAGTAACTACATGTCCGCACCGGCGGCGCCGGCGCTCCCGGCTGGTCATCCAGCGGGTAGGGCTCGAGAAGTCGGTTCAGCTACTGTGACGTGCGGCTTTGTGCGAGGTGCGGCGAGCGATAACGACGACGATCCGGGGGATGAGTTCCTCGCTGGTTTACCTGCTGCCGCGTCCGGTGCTGCAGATGTTGGCCCAACTGGCCCCGTGACGGCGGCGCCAAGGACGTCGAACTCCTCGTGCTCCGGCCGACCACCCGTGGTCCGACAGATCCGGCAACCCTCCACAGTGGGCGGGGTGCAGTTCGGCGCTGCAGAACACTGCATGACGTGGCGCGGAACGGCCCTGTTCGGTGGCGGCGTCCCAGCCGGCGCCACACCTGGTACGTATCGCATCGATGGACGGTTGGCCGGTGGTCGCATCCGGCGGCGCCGTATCCAGAACCCGCGGAACATCGCGCGGTCGCGTCCGGATTCGGCGTCCCAGCCATCAGTGATGGCGTAACCGGTGGCGCTATGTTGAGCTAATGGCGGCGGGCAGGAGCAAGATCCCGGCGGTTGAGCTGGACGTTGGCGATTACACCGTTCGTGTCTCCAGCCCGGACCGGGTTTACTTCGCTGCGCGTGGCGAGACCAAGCTCGACCTCGCTCGGTATTACCTGAGCGTCGGGGACGGGATCGTTCGCGCGCTGAGTGAGCGGCCGTGCATGATGCACCGCTTCCCGGACGGCGTCAGCGGTGAGAAGGTGCATCAGAAGCGGGTTCCGCACGGCGCACCGCCGTGGCTGGAGACGGTGCGGGTGCACTTCCCTCGGTACGGCCGTCACGCCGACGAGTTATGCGTCACAAAGCTCGCGGACGTGATCTGGGCGGTGCAGATGTCGACCGTGGAGTTCCACCCGTGGAACTCGCGTCGGGCCGACACCGAGCGGCCCGACGAGTGGCGGATCGATCTCGACCCGATGCCGCAATGCCGGTTCGAGACGGTGCGCAGGGTCGCGCACGTGGCGCACGAGGTACTCGACGAGCTGGGCGCCACCGGGTGGCCGAAGACGTCTGGCGGCCGTGGCCTACACGTGTACGTCCGGATCAAGCCGGAATGGAGCTTCGGCGACGTGCGCCGGGCCGCGCTGGCCTTCGCCCGCGAGGTGGAGCGCCGCGCGCCGGACGACGTGACGACGACCTGGTGGCGCAGGGACCGCGACCCGCGCATGCTGTTCGTCGACTACAACCAGAACGCCCGCGACCACACGATCGCCAGCGCATACTCCGTCCGCGGCGTGCCTGAGGCGACGGTGTCCACCCCGATCACCTGGGACGAAATCGACCAGGTCGACCCCCGCGACTTCACCATAGCGACCGTGCCTGCCCGGTTCGCCGAGCTTGGTGACCTGCACGCCGGCATCGATGACACCGCGTTCTCACTCCAGCCGCTGCTGGAGTGGGCGGACCGCGACGAGCGATCCGGCGTCCTCGACCCTGGCGACGGATCCCGATTGACCCTCGCGCGCTGCTGCGAGGGTGAAACGGCGGTTGTGGCCGGCTAGCGTAGACCCGGTGCGGGTAGCGACCTGGAACGTGAACTCGATCAGGCAGCGGGTGCCACGGCTGCTGCCGTGGCTGGATCAGCGTCAGCCCGATGTCCTCTGCGTACAGGAGACCAAGCTCACCGACGACGCGTTCACGGAGCTCCTCGGTGAGCAATTCGCGGGCCGCGGCTATGCGGTCGCCCACCACGGTGAGGCGCGGTGGAACGGGGTGGCGATCCTCTCCCGCATCGGGCTGGACGAGGTTGTGAACGGGGTCGCCGAGGCGCCCGGATTCCCGCATCCCGAGGCGCGGGCGGTGGCCGCGACCTGCGGCGGGATTCGGGTGCACTCGGTGTATGTGCCGAACGGGCGGGTGCCGCACTCCGACCACTACCGCTACAAGCTGGCCTGGCTGGCCGCGCTGCGCGAGGTGCTCGGCTCTGGCCCGGAGGCGGCGATCGTCTGCGGGGACATGAACATCGCGCCGACCGATGCTGACGTGTTCGACCCGGACGCTTACGTTGGGCAGACCCACGTCACGCCGCAAGAACGGGCGGCCCTGGCCGAGCTACAGGCGCTCGGCCTGCACGACGTTGTGCGTGATCGCTGGCCGGCCGAGCGGGTGTTCACGTACTGGGACTACCGGGCCGGCATGTTCCCCAAGGATCTCGGCATGCGGATCGACCTGGTGCTCGCCACCGGCCCAGTCGCCGGCAGGGTACGGGCGGCTTGGGTCGACCGGCACGCCCGCAAGGGCACCGGACCGAGTGACCACGCCCCGGTCATCGTCGACCTGGACGAAGCACCGGATGGTGATATCGGGCCGGTCGTACCGCCGCCGTCCGCGCCCGCCGCCCGACGGAGCTCGGTCAAACTGCCCCAATCCCCGTGACGCCGCTGACGGGTCTCGTCGGCACGGTATAGCTCGCGTCTCCCAATCCGCGGGTTCACGGTTCGAGTTCCCCGCGGCCCAGCGGACGCACCGGTACCGACGGGGCCGGCCGCGACCGTCGCCGACACCGCAGAAGCACTACGCGTGCTGCACGTGGCGGTCACGCGCGCCAGACAGCTTCGGCGCTGTCCCTCCCCGCCATCCATCTCGAACTGCTCGCCAATTTCTTGGGAGGTCCGCACCACCCTGCAGCGGCTCGTGCAGGTTCTCAAGTGGCACTGCATGCGGCGCTTCGCCACCGACCCGGACAACCGGCCTCCGTCCATCCTGATCACCACGCTGGCCGCCCGGGCGTACCGCGGGGAGGTGGACCTGTTCACCGCGACCCGGAACGCGCTCGCCGGCATGGGTGACTTCATCGAGAACCGCCAGGGCAGGTGGTGGGTGCCCAATCCCGCGCACGAGGAGGAGAACTTCGCCGACAAGTGGAACGAGGAGCCGGACGTGATGGACGAGAAGGCCGCCGGCCGGGGCAGCGTGGCCACCAGGACCCGGGATAGCAGCAGCCATCCGGCGAGGATGGCCAGCAGCGCGGCGTCGCCGCCGGGCCAGGTCAGGCTTCTGCCGCCGTGCAGCAGGCCCAGCCCTTCGACGGCCCAGAACGTGCCGTAGGTGGCCAGGAGCAGCCCGACCGCGTACTTCAAGGTGTTCTCCGGTACGGCCGACAGCGGCCGGCTGGCCAGCACCCCCAGGGTGGTCACGACCAGCCCGGTCAGTACCGCCGAGACGGCCGCGACCGGGACGTTACCGGCATTGAGGCCGAAGGTGATCACGACGAACACCACCTCGACGCCCTCCAGGAACACGCCCTTGAACGAGACTACGAAGCCGAACCAGTCCAGCCCGAACCGGTGCCGCTGGCCGGCGGCGCGGGCGGCCCGCGTCTGTTCGTCGAACTCCTGCGTCTCGTCGTGGCGTGCCTTGAGCCCGGCGCTGCGCAGGATCGCCTTGCGCAGCCACTGCAGGCCGAAGATGAGCAGCAGCACCCCGACCACCAGTTGCAGCGCCGAACGCGGCAGCCAGGCGGCCAGCGAGTAACCAACGACGGCGGTGAACCCGCAAAGCGCCACCAGCGCGGCGAGGGTGCCGGCCAGCGCGGAGCGCCAGCCCCGGGTCAGCCCCATCGCCAACACGATGGTCAGCGCCTCGACGAACTCGACGAAGGCCGCGACGAACGTGGCGGCCACCAGCCCCCAGACGGCGTGCTCGACCAACCTGTTTGACCTCCCTTGTTCCGGTCGCGGTCTTCCCGGACCGGCAACTGGCCAGCACCTGGGACGAGCGCGCGGTAGCTGCGGCGGGGCCTGTCCCGCAGCGGAACTATGCCAGGCCGTACGGCAGTGGTTGGCTGGCTTCGATCTCGATGAGCCGGTTGTACTTGGCGACCCGCTCGCCGCGTGCCGGCGCGCCGGTCTTGAGCTGCCCACAGCCGGTGCCGGTGGCCAGGTCGGCGATGAAAGTGTCCTCGGTCTCGCCCGAGCGGTGGGAGACCATCTGCGCCCAGCCGGCCTGGTGGCAGATCGCCATGGTCTGCAGGGTTTCGGTGACGGTGCCGATCTGGTTGACCTTGATCAGCGCCGCGTTGGCGATCTTGCGGTCGATAGCTTCGGTGACGATGGTCGGGTTGGTGACCAGGATGTCGTCGCCGACCAGCTGCACCCGGTGGCCGAGGCGTTCGCTCAGTGCTACCCAGCCGTCCCAGTCGGATTCGGCGAGGCCGTCCTCGATGCTCCACACCGGGTACCGGGTGGCAATCTCCTCATAGCGGGTGATCATGTCGTCGCTGGTCAGGGCCTGCCCGGCGACGTGGTAGCGGCCGTCGCGGTAGAACTCGCTGGCGGCCGGGTCCAGGGCGATCGCGACCCCGCCGCGGCCCGGGGTGTAGCCAGCGTCGGTGATCGCGGCCACCAGTTCGGTCAGCACGTCTTCGGGGGCGGCGATGTCCGGGGCGAAGCCGCCCTCGTCGCCCAGGCCGGTGGCGTGACCGGCGCCGGCCAGCCGGGCGCGTAGCGCGGCGTAGACCTCGGCACCGGCCCGGACCGCTTCGGCGATGCTGGGCGCCCCGACCGGGGCGATCATGAACTCCTGGAAGTCGAGATTGTGTATCCGAATGCCTGCGCCGACGGGCGAGGCAGCCAGCCCTGGACATCCGCGAGCCGGAGGATCGGGAACCCATCCTCATCTGCCGAATTGCGTGCGATGTCCACGGTCAGCCGGTGGTTCGCTCGAGTGCCGTTGCGAGGAGTAGGACGGCGGCGGTGAGTGCGGCGCGCGGGTTGTCCTGCCATTGCGGGGCGAGCGGTTCGAGCCCGGTCGACAGTGGGTATCGCCGACATAGGTCGGGGATCCGCTTCATGGTTGCCTCCGCACGCCCGCGCCACTCGATCATCCCCTGCTGGTCCATCCGTCGGTACGCGGCAATCGTTTCGGCGGTGGCGCGAACGGTGGCATACAGCATGGTGACCGCCGGCGGACGAGCACTAGGCAAGATGTCCCACCTGTGGAGGATCTGCAGTAGCCGTTCGAGCCAGTCCTGCTCATTGGGCCCTTGGGTGGCCTTCGACCAGGGCCGTTCCGTCAGCCACGGATGGGAGAGGTACACCTCGAACAGGGCCAGCGCCCACGCCTGGAGCGCGTCGGCCAGGCTCGTGACGGGGTCCTCCCACGAGGGCATGGCTGAGGCGTGATCCTGCATCAGGGCGAGCAGGTTTTCCTTGGTCCCGACGTAGGGATAGATAACCATGCTGCTCTTGTCGAACTTTGCCGCGACCGCCCGGGTCGACACCGCCGCCAAGCCCTCAGCGTCCGCGATCGCGATGCCGGCTTGAAGGATCTCATCCAGGTCGAGCTGTTGCCGCGGGCCCCGGCGTGGGGTGGGCAGCGTCGTACCGCGGTGCCGCCACAGTCGGCGGACGTGCGCGTCCACGTCCGGGTTGGGTTCGACCGTCATAGCTCTTGCAGTGTATAGTGTTTCTACTCCTTACACTGCATAGTGTTTCCCTTCGCTCCTTACGGAGGTTCACATGGCCACGGCGCGCCTTCATGACGGCTCACCCCTGCAAGTGGCGGTACTCGGCGACGGACCAGCGGTCCTGTTGCCGGTCAGCACGACCGCGATCGACGGCGAGGCGGCGGAGCAGATGCGCGCCTGGGGCGCCGACCCAAACCTCGGGCACACCCTCGCCACTAGCCTCGCAGAGGCTGGCCTGCGGGTGCTCGCCGCCGACTACGAGGGCCACCTCGCCCAACAGCCCAAACCCCGCACCCTGAGCGCCGCCACCGTCGCGACCGACCTGCTCGCGATCGCGGACGCAGCCGGCGCGGACCGGTTCGCCTACTACGGCTACTCCTGGCTGGCGCTGGCCGGCCTCCAACTCGCGATCCGCACCGACCGGCTCACCGCCCTCGCCATGGGCGGATTCCCTCCCTTGGGTGGCCCCTACGGTCCAATGTTGACGGTCACTCGGGCCGCCCACCGCATGGCCCTCGCCAATCGCGACAAACAGCCCGACGCCACCACCGAAGTGCAGCCCGGTGACTGGGACGCGGTCGAGGTCACCCAGACTCCCGACCAGACGCAGCAGTACGTCACCCTCTACGAATCCCTTCGGGACTTCGACGAACGAGCCGCCCTCGATCGACTTCACGTCCCACGGCTCGCGTTCGCCGGCGCGAAGGACAACATCACCTACGGCCCGAAGTGGGACAACGCTTACGTCCCCATCGCCGACTCCCTGCAAAGGCACCGGGACCAACTCACGACGCGGGGCTGGACTGTCGAACTCATCCCGGACACCGACCACATCGGCGCCATGCAGGCAGCCAAGGCCCTCCCGATCCTGACCCCATGGCTGAAGACCAACGTCACACCCTGACGACGCTCCCGTCCGCCAGGAGGGCTCGCGGAGTACCACATCGGCTGCGGAACTCCGCGAGCCAACGCACGCATCTGCCGCGTACGGCGCGCGGTCCCGCCGAGATGAGTGCGGCTGCCCTCAAACGGTGAGGCCGAGGCCTGCTCCGGTGTCAGTACACGATCTTGGCGTTATCGTTGCGGCATGCAGGAACTGATCGCGCCCACCACCCGCCTGCACACCGCCTCGCGCTGCGGCACGGTAGCAGCGACTACGTGCGGTGGGTCGGCCACATCGGTTACGGCATCCGGCCGTCCGCGCGCCGGCGCGGGCTGGCCACCTGGGCGGTGGGCCGGATGCTCGACGAGGCGCGGGTGCACGGCCTGGATCGGGTGCTGGCCGTCTGCGCGGTCGACAATGTCGCCTCGGTGAAGACGATCGAGCGGTGCGGCGGCGTCTTCGAGGGCATCCGGGACACCAAATTCGGCCCCGCCCGGCGTTACTTGACCGAGCTCTAGCGATGGGGTCAGGTGCGCGTTTCTGCCGCTGTTCGAGTGGCTTGCGAGTGTCGGCGGTCGAGTTGTGCCGTGCTGCGCACGGGGCCATGGAGTGCCCTGCCGTGGCGAAGATTGGTCAGCGGTTCACTGCGCGGCGCTGTGGTTGAATGCCGGTCGTGACGGACTCGCCCGAGGATCCCCGTGAGATGCGGGCTACTGGCCCAGCACGGGGCGAAGCGGCTCCGGGAGCCGTCATGGCCGCGGCCATTCTGCTTTACGTCGGCGGTGCACTGACCACGCTGTACGCCGTGGCAGGGGTGGACACCGATGGCTTGCTGGGCGAACTGCTGCCACCGTGGGCATACGCGCTGTACGGACTGTCGTATCTGGTGCTCGGGTGGGCTGTACGTCGAGGGCGGCCCTGGGCCCGACGCACGGTGCTGGTGCTGTGCGGGATCGGGCTCGCGCTCGGGCTGGTCCGCCTCTTTGCGGTCGGCCTGACGGCGGCGGTACCCGACTTCGCCTGGCCAGCGGTCTATGCGGTGCTGCTCAACACCGCCGGCGCACGGTCATGGTTCCGCGCCACGCGGGGAACATCGACTCATCCGTAGTCCGGTGCCGTAGTCGGTTCGCGACCATTCCGACCGGAACATCAATATGTCCCGTACTCAACTGCCGCGAGTCGCGCGGTCATGCCGAGTTGAGGACATGGGAGGTACGTGCCAAGCTGCGGCAGTGGCTGATCGTTTTCCCCTGCCATGGCCGCGATTCGAGCTCGTGTCCGCCTCCGGCGAGCACCTGCCGAGCCCGTGGGCTGAGCGGTATCCGACGGTCGAGGTGCCCGGGGAGCTGTCGGTCTGCGGCTGCCGCCCTGTGGCGTTGAAGCTCGTCACCATGCCGGACGGTCGGGACCTTATCCAGTTTGGCAAACTGTCCTACGGCGCGTTGTGCTTCGACGCCATCGACGGACGGGTGGTCGACATCGTCACCGACCCCGCAGGCAATGTTGCCCGCGGTCCACTACTGGTCAACTCCGGCCTGCGGCAGTATGTCGCTACGGTGCGCGAGGCGACCGCTCGCTTCCCTTACGACAACGGCTCCGAAGACGCAGACTTCGACGCCATCGCTGAGCTCGCGTTGCTTGCGCGCCAACGACCCGACCCCGCCGCCGAACTGTTCGATGCCCTCGGTGTGGACCGCGCCGAGGTTCGCCGACGCCTGCGGGAGACGTCATGACCATCGATCCCGGCGACCACCACCGGACCACCACCACAGAAGTACTCCTGCGTTGTGGGATGCTCGCCGGCCCCCTGTTCATCGTCACGTTCCTGATCGAGGGACTCGCGCGGCCCGACTACAACCCGCTGCGCCATCCGGTCAGCTCGCTGGCACTGGGGCCCAACGGATGGATCCAAATGGCCAACTTCATGGTCGCCGGCGTGTTGTACCTTGCCCTCGCCACGGGCGTGCTGCTGGCGCGACGAGAACAAACCGTGGGCCCTCGTAGCGGCGCCATCCTCATCGGTGCAGTCGGTGTCGGCCTGCTCGGTTCTGGAGCCTTCATCACCGACCCGGTCAGTGGCTACCCACCAGGTACGCCCGACCTTCTCACCTCGTACACCACTTCCGGGGCCCTACACGACGCGTTCTCCGTCCCCGTCTTCCTCGGACTCCCCGCCGCCGCCATGGCCTACGCATGGTGGTTCCTGCGCCACGGCAACCGCGGATGGGCCGGGTACTCGCTCGCCTCGGGGCTGGCCTTCCTCGTCGCCTTCGGTCTGACCAACACAGCCTTCAGCCAGGCTCCCCAACTCGTGGACTACGGAGGACTCCTTCAGCGCACCACGATCACCATCGGGTTCACTTGGCTCACCCTGCTGGCGATCCAAGCCCACCAGGCCATGACGCCGCACCCGACGGCTCGGGTCACCACGTCGACCTGACCGCGACCCAGCCGAGACCGCCCAAAAGCCTCGATTCGATCGCGGTCAGCCGGCCAGCCTGCGGGCGACGTCCTGGTTCGCGCACTCACAGGAAGCATCACGCGGTAGATGCCCGCCGGATGGCGCCCTCCGCTTCTGCCGCCGACCGCGCCTCACCGTGCGTCACCGGTCCCGTTGGTCGGGATCGTCCTGTCGTGCCGATGACATTGCATAGGCCGCCGAAGGGAAGGCTCTTCCCGGCGTCTCGCATGAGTCCCGCACCAGCGTGGCCGCTCACGCCAAAGGCTCGTTTCTCACTCCGAGCCGGTGCATACTCTGACCCGTGACTTCCGAGATCACCGCTGCGGACGGAAGCGGAACCTCGCCTTCACAGTGCTGGTGCTGCGGCAATCGGTCGCCCGGGGACAGGATGGTACGTCTGGGTAACCACCCTGAAGCAACCGTCTGCATCAGGTGCGCCCACTCCCTGTCGAAGCGGGCGTGGGAACTCGAGGACCGCGACAGGACCTCGCTAGCCTCCCGCACCCGGGACGCCTTCCGCTCGCTGCGCAAGACCGTCGTACAACGCGGCTGGCACCACACCGGTTCGTGGGCCGCTACCTCCGCTGGCTTGGCAAGCACACTCCGTGACGGCCAGTCCCAGAGGAAGCGGTCCACGGTCGTCTCGATAGGGCACGACAGACAAATGATGGCACGCCGGCCTTCTCGCTAAACACACGCACATGCCGCGATCAGGACCTCGTAAGGGCGGTGTCGAGTCCTGGACCGGTCCACAAGTAGACAGCTCGGACTCGACCTACGAAGCAATGCAGGTCGACCATGGCCCATTTGGCGGCCCGGTCGCGTCCGGGAAGCGTCAGCCCTACCGCTGCCACGCATCCTTGACGATTGCATCGATCATCGCTGCCACCGCCACAGCGTCCGCGGTCACGTAACTGCCCTCACCCTGGCCGGGACGCCGGGCGAGCGCGGCACGACCAGCTCCGCCCACGCCGGGAAACTGCCGGGCCGCGTAAGGGCCGGCGCCGGCTTTCGACGTCACCTCACCGGTGGCCAACGTGAAAAGCAGCCGGGCCGGACCCAGTACCACCCACACCACCCCCACCGGACCGGCGGCGCGTGCGCCGTCCGTCCGGCCACCGCACCCCGGATCTGCCCAGCCGAGGGCACCTACTGGCGCGGCGAGAAATGATGGTCCGTGGCCGACGGCGCGCGCTCACCAATGACAGGATCGGTGTCCGTGGAGTCTCAACGTTTCGCCGTCATGGTCGCTGCCGCGGGGCCCGGCAAGCTGCTGGTGCCCGTCCCGTTCAACCCCGACCAGGTCTGGGGCGCCAAGCAAAGGCACCACATTGCCGGCACCGTCAACGGCATCCGCGTCCGGGCCGTCATCGAACGGGCCGGCGACGGCTTCGGATTCACCCTCGGCCGGACCTCGCCCGCAAGCTTCGGGGTCGGCGTCGGCGACGAGGTCACAGTGGAGATCGCACCGGAAGGGCCACAACGCGATGACCTCGCCGAAGACGTCGCCGCAGCCTTGGCAGCCAACCCCGACGCTGGGGCGTTCTTCGACTCGCTCGCGCAGTTCTACCGCCGGGCATATCTGCGCTGGATCGACGCGACGAAACGCCGACCTGAACAGCGCGCCGAACGCATCGCCGAAATGGTGAAACTGCTCAAAGCCGGGACCAAAGAACGGCCCTAGTCGCCCTGGTACCCTATCCGCACTTTCAGGTTCGAAGTCTTCGCTGGTAGCGGCCGGTTCGGGCGCGGTCCTGATGCCTGCACCCCGCGGCGTCGATCATCCATGTAGACTTCAGCGCTCGTGTCGATGGATGAGGCCACCGGCTGGACCGCCAATCTGGATGATCTGATGGCGCGGATCGCGCACCGGTTTGGTCGGGTCGAGCAGCTGTTCGAACTGCTGGGCGCCAGGATCGACGAAGACCGACAGCCGTGGCCGGTGATCCGGCGCAAGGTACGGTTTGTCGGGGTGACGAACCGGACGAAGACCAGTCCGAACACCTACCGCTGGCAGCAGCACGCGGCGTGGACCCGACAACTGCCGTCCCGCGCCGTGGTCAACGTGTCGCTGCAACCCCAGGGTCTGGTCGAACTTCCGGCGAGTCGTCTGCGCTGGCGACCGGCGAACGGTCCGCCCCGCCGGAGGCGTACGTGCAGCGCGCGGACGGCACCGTGCCCTGGGTCGACGAGCAGATCAGTACCGCCGACCTGTTTGGACCGCCGCGGGCGCCACGCACCGCGGCGGCGGGTAGCAAGCCGTGCCGGGCCGCGCAGCTCACGGCGGTACTGACCGGATGGAAGCGGCCCAGCTACGGCAGCGAGAAGCCGCGCGGCTTCGACACGGCCATCGGGCATCTGATCGGTGAGGTCGACATCGGCAACACCTCGGCCAGCGAGTGCACCTTGCGTGGTGAGGTACCGATCCGGATGATCGCGGGCGGCCGGGAGGTGCCGATGCTGTACACGCACGGCATCAACGACGAGGCCCGCCGCCGGCTCACGGTCGTGCCGGCCGGTGGCCACGCAAGCCTTCGGCTGGACTGGTCCGGCCCGTTCTGCCAACCGCTCGAAGGCGCCCTGGAGCTGGCGATCGAGCTGCCCGACCACGGTGGCACGCTGCGTGGGCCGATCACCGCCACCGATACGCCCGGCTGCGCCCGGGGCGAAGGCGTCAACCCCAACGCGCGCGCCACCCTGTCCGCCAGCGGTTTCAGCGAGCCGGCGGAACCGGCGCCGCCACAAGACTCACCGCTGGGCGGCACCACGGTCGCGCTCAGCGGCCCGGACACCGCGGCGCCCGGCACCCGCCTCCCCGCTTCAGCCAGGGTCCCAAGCAGTGGGGTCAGCTCAGAGTCCGGGTTCGGTAGCGGCGCAGGCTCATGACGCGAGCCCGGGTCGCCGCGCGAAGTCCGGGGCGTGTTCCGGCCGCAGCCCGACGCCGATCAGGTAAGCCGGCACGAACGACACCTGCGGGACGTGCCGCAGCAGGGCCAGGAGGGGCTTGGGCGGCCCGGTCCGGCGTTCGTCCACGATCGGTGCCGCTATCGCGTAATGCAGCAGTTGCTGCAGCAGCTGGGTGACGATGGTCGGCAGCAGCCGGCGGGTATGGACCCGGGCCAGGGTCGCCGGAGTCACCGTGCCGCGCCGCAGCGGCCCGGCCAGCAGGGTCGCGGCGGCCACGGCGTCCTGTACGGCGAGGTTGATGCCGACACCGCCGAACGGGGACATGGCGTGCGCCGCGTCGCCGATGCACAGCAGGCCGTCGACATGCCAGCGGAGCAACCGGTTCGACCGCACGTCGAGATACTTGACGTCGTCCATCGAGTGCAGCTCGCCGACCCGGTCCGCGAGCCACGGAACTGCCTCCGCGACGTCCGCGCGGAAACGTTCGATCCCCCGCGCATGTAGCTCGGCGTCGGTTCCCTTCCGGGCGAAGTAGCCGAGCTGGAGGAAGTCCTCCCGGGGGACGACGACCACGAACCGGCCCTCGGCCGCGTACGGCATCAGTGCCGAGGGGTTGTCCTCCGGCCGGCGCGGAAGCCGGAACCACCATGCGTCGATGGGTACCCGGAACTCCCTGGGCCGCAGATCCGCCTGCTGGCGTGCGATCGACCAGCGGCCGTCACAGGCGACGGTCAGGTCGGCGCGGATCTCGCCGGTCGTTCCGTCCTGGGTGCGGTAGCGGACCCCCTGCACCCGTCCCGATTCGCGGATCAGTTCCGTCACTTCGGTGCGCATCCGTAGCGTGAAGGACGGTTCCTGTTTCCCGGCGTCGGCGAGCAGGTTGAGCAGGTCCCACTGCGGCACCATGGCGATGTATGGATGCGGCACCTTCAGCCGGCGCAGGTCGCCGATGACCACCCGGTGGCGCTCGTCGATCGGGAAGGCGATCTGTTCGACCCGGCTGGACGGCAGCTTGGCGAACCGCTCAGCCAGGCCCAGCTCGTCGAGCAGTTGCAGGGTGGACGGGTGCACGGTGTCGCCGCGGAAGTCCCGTAGGAAGTCGCCGTGCTTCTCCAGCACGCTCACCTCGATACCGGCCCGGGCGAGCAGCAACCCCAGTACCATTCCGGCCGGTCCGCCCCCGACGATCACGCACGTCGTACGCTCGCTCATGACTGCCCCTTTCCGGCCGGCTCGCCCCGCTTCCATGGGCGCAGGCGCGGCCACCAGGCGGGTACCGCACGCCGGTACTCCGCATACTCGGCACCGAACTGGCGGGTGAGGGTGGGCTCCTCGTACCAGCGGACGAACGACGCCGTGACGACCCAGCCGGCCGCCGCGTACAGCAGCAGGCTGAATTGGCCGAACAGCAGTGCCTGGCCGGCGATGACGGTCAGCAGCCCGAGGTACATCGGGTTGCGTACGTATCGGTTGAAGCCGCTGACCACCAGGTGCCGGGTCGGCGCGATCGGCATCGGCGTGCCGCCCGCCTTGGCGAACTGCATGAACGCGTGTACCGGCGGAACGAGGCCCACGCAGATCAGGAGCACGCCCACCACCTGCGCCACCACCCAATACGGCAACGGCCGGTGAAACTCCCAGCGCGTGATCAGCCACGGGATCAGGCCCGCGAACGTACCCGGGGCCACCACGAAGAACGCCGCGGTGGCAATGGCCGCGGTTGATCTGCGCATGGTCAGGACCCGCATGGCGCCTCCTCCGACGGTCGGACTGCATCGGACCCGGGCACGGCGACGGCGCGCAGGAAGGCGTCGGCGAACACCTCGCAGGTCTCCGCCACGCTGGGCAGGTCCAACCCGGCTCCGCGCTCCATCGCGGGGCGGAACAGCAGGTGCACCGCCAACGGCCCGATCATCTGCTGGACGAGCAGCGGGACCGGCAGGCCGCGGATCCGACCCGCCCGTACCTCGGCCGCGAGCCACCCACCGACGCTGTCCAACGAGCGCGGGAAGTACCGCTGGAAGATCCGCCCCGTCGGGCCCTCCGGCCGGCTGAACAGGTCGGCCAGCATTGCCGGCAGCACCCGGGGTTCCCGGGTGAAGCTCAGGGCCAGTGCGCGGTACATCGCGCGGACCGTCGCCTCGAGATCGGCCTCCGGCTCCGCGACCAGACCCTCCAGGTCACGCAGCGGGCTGTAGCGCTCGTAGATCGCCCCGAGCAGTTCGTCGCGTCCGCCAAAGGTCGCGTACAGGCTGTGCACCGAGCATTCCGCCGCCTCGGCCACCGCCTCCAACGTGGCGGCCGCCAGTCCGCGCTCGCTGATCAACTGGGCGGCCGCCTCGACCGCGCGGTCCCGCACCGGCCGCCGACCTCCCGGATCGACGCCGGCCGCCCGCACCGCATCGTCCAGGGCGCGCCGGGAGCCACCGATCCGGCGCAGCAACGTGCTTCGCGAGACGCCGGCCGCCCGCGCGAGCGCGATCAGTGGTACGTCGGCCATGTCCTCACCACGCTGCTCGGCCGCCCGGATGGCCGCCGCGACCAGGTCGGCCGGTACGCCAAATTCACCAGACTCTGACATCGTTGATAACGTAGCACGTAGCCGAGTTCCAGGGAATGCCTCGTCGCCGGGTCCGGCAATCACATCCACGGGTGCCGCGTCGTCACCGGTGAGGAGGATGTGTCGGGGGCCGTCCGGTTGCCGAGGAGGACCATGAACCGCCGCACGGGCAGCGATCCCGCCCGCCGCGACACGGGGACGGCCGGAGCCGGCGGGTACGACCGGCAACGGGGCAGCATGGTCGTCACCCTCGGCGGACGGCTGGTCGGTGCCGCGCTGCTGGCCGCGATGGGCTGGATCCACCTGGACCTCTACAACACCGGCTACCGCACCATCGCCACGATCGGCGCCTTGTTCCTACTCAACGCGGTGCTCGGTGCGCTCGCCGCCCTCGCGGTCCTGGCGGTACCCCGCCGATGGCTCGGCTGGGCGAGCCTGATCGGTGCGGTACTTCAGGCTGGCACTCTCGGCGCGCTCCTGCTCAGCCTCACCGTTGGCCTGCTGGGCTTCCACGAGTCGACGACGGCACCGCTGGTCACCACGACGATCGTGGTCGAGCTGGCCGGCGCGGTCGTACTGCTGGCTCTCGCGGTCCGAGAGTTCCGGCCACAGTTGCGGGCACGGGCGTCACGCCACGGTAGCGACTAACCAAGCAAGCGCTCGGGTACCGACCTGGCATCCATTGATAAAGGTCCGGCCTGCCGTTCGTGTACGCCTACCGCCACCCACCGCTTGCGCGCGACCACTGGGCCGCCTGGCACCGAGCGGGCCGGTGAGCTCAAACCGTTGCTCAGGCGCCGTATGACGGTTGATGCCTGCCAGCCCCGGGAATCGATCGACAGCTCAGCAGCCGACCGCGTGCCGGCCGATGGAGATCTCGCGGCGAGACCGGGGTCGAACAGATGCCTGCGACTGACGGAGGCACGGCCATCCACGTGGATATCCTTCAGGAACGGCCGTGGGCTGTACGGGCCGACCTTCCGAGTGGAAGGACTGCGGATGCGGTACGAGATCGTCGCGGAGGCCTATCGGGACTTGGAGCAGGCCAGCGCTCGGTTGGAGATGATCGACCGCCTCGCCGGGCTGTTCGCTGAGACCCCGGCCACTCTGCTGCCCACCGTGGCGTTGCTGTGCCAGGGGCGGATCGCCCCGGACTTCGCCGGCGTGGAGATCGGCTTGGCCGAGCGGCTTGCCGCCCGGGCGGTTGCCCAGGCCGCCGAGGTGCCCGCCGAGCAGGCGCTCGCCGCCGTACGGGAGACCGGCGACCTGGGCCTTGCCGCCGAGCGGCTGCTGCAAGCCGGGTCCGGGTCCCGGACGCCGAGCTTGCAGGTCGGGGTCGTGTTCGACACGCTGCACGAGATCGCCGCCGCGGCCGGGTCCGGCTCTCAGGGCCGCAAGCTGGCGCTGCTGGCCGCGCTGCTCGGCCAGGCGACACCGTTGGAGGCCCGCTACCTCGTCCGGACGGTGACCGGCACGCTGCGCCTGGGGATCGGCACGGCCACCATCCTGGACGGGCTCGCGCAGGTGCACGCCGGCGGCCGTCAGGCCCGTCCGGCGCTGGAGCGCGCCTACAACATCTGCTCCGACCTGGGCCTGGTCGCGTCGACCCTGGTCGACGGCGGGCTGGCCGCGGTGGCGCAGATCCAGGTGCGGGCCGGCAACCCGGTGCGGGCGATGCTGGCCCAGCGGCTGTCCAGCCCCGCGGAGGTGCTCGCAAAGCTCGGCGGAAGCTGCGCGGCCGAGTACAAGTACGACGGCATCCGGGTGCAGGCCCACCGCACCGCCGACGGACAACTGGAACTGTTCACCCGCCGCCTGGAGCGGATGGCCGGGCAGTTCCCCGACGTCGTGGAGGTGCTCGACGCCGGCCTGGGGCCGCGCGAGGCGATCCTGGAAGGCGAGGTCGTCGCCTTCGATCCGGCCTCCGGCGAGTTGCGACCGTTCCACGAGGTCATGTACCGGCGGCGCAAGTACGGCATCACCGAGGCGATCGACGAGGTGCCGGTCAGCCTGTTCTGCTTCGATCTGCTCTACGCCGACGGCCAGGACCTGACCCGCCTCGCCTATCTGGAGCGGCGCCAGCGGCTGGCCGCGGCCATCACCCCGTCGGCGCGGCTACGGCTGGCCACCGCCGAACACGTCACCGACGTCCGGGATCTCGAGGCGATGTTCGAGCAGGCCGTGGCCGACGGCTGCGAGGGGCTGGTCTGCAAGTCGCTCGCGCCGACCGCCGGGTATCAAGCCGGGGCGCGCGGCTGGTTGTGGATCAAGCTCAAGCGGGACTACCGCACCGAGCTCAGCGACACCCTGGACCTGGTGGTGGTCGGTGCGCTGTACGGTCGCGGCCGCCGCGCCGGCATCTACGGGGCGCTGCTGCTGGCCGCCTACGACCCCGCCACCGACGTGTTCCAGACGGTAACCAAATGCGGCACCGGGTTCAGCGACGCGGACCTGGCCGGACTGCCCGCACGACTGGCGCCGCTGGCCCGGGCCGACCGGCCCGCCCGCGTCGACGCCCGCCAGAGCCCGGACGTGTGGTTCGAGCCCGGCCTGGTGTTGGAGGTGCTCGCCGCCGAGCTGACCCCGTCACCGAACTACACCGCCGGACGGGGCAAGCTCACCGATGACGCCGGGCTGGCACTGCGCTTCCCGCGCTTCACCGGCCGCTGGCGTGACGACAAGGCCCCCGAGGACGCCACCACGACCGACGAGATCCTCCAGCTGTACCGCACGGCCCGCCGCGCACCCACCGGCGCCTAGCGCGGCACCACCCAGCCGTACGCCCCCGATATTTCCCTGATCGACGCCGCCTCGGCCGGCGGCGTGGCGAGGAGCAGATCAGTCCGCCTCGGCACACCGAACAACCAAACGCGGCTCTGCATACGGGCGGACTGCGCGAGGGCGGCACCATGTGCGCACCTGGCGGTGTCCGTTGCCAATGAACTTGGCCCGTTGCCGTTGAACCTGCTCGGATGACCGTCTGTGGCCATGAAGCTGGATCACCCGCAGGCGAGAAGCCCTGACGCGCCAATCGCCAGCCACCATGATCTCGGCACCGTGCGACGGTTCAGCGTCGATGTGCTACCACACTACAGAGGTTGACAGGCCAGCGTTTGGCTGCTGAGGGACTCCGGGAACACGTACCAGGTCGGGCCTCCCGTCGAGGAACTCGACGGTTGGCCTGGTTGGTGGTCAGTCGTAGTGCCGCAGGCGGGGCCACACCTGGGACCACGGCTGGCGGGGCCCGGTGCATACGTAGACGTGGCCGCCTG
>WNFX01001634.1_pt1 | contig 35833 bp, 41 predicted proteins | sample 5400111 | NCBI WGS metagenome assembly WNFX01 (sample SAMN13153363, study PRJNA577476) | soil metagenome | isolation source: 40 cm soil or saprolite under grassland replicate 1 | place: USA:California | collected 2016-06-15 | reverse complement strand
GCTGGTGGTGCTCGTGCATCTGATGACGGCCGGGCGGTTGAAGTACCTCAAGGCCGGCGAGGCCGGGCCCAAGACACCGGCTTTCCAGCTCGTCTTCGAAGGCGGCGCGCGGCTCGTTCTGACCGAAGCCGGGGCGAAGAAGCGTGCGGGCGTCTGGCTGCTCACGCCGGAGGAGGCAGCGCAAGAGCTCGCCCACCTCGGCCCCGAAGCGCTCGGACTCGGCGCCGAGCGGCTGGCCGAGATCTGTGCCTCCGAATCGAGGCGGCTGCATTCACTGCTGCGCGACCAGCGCGTGATCGCCGGGATCGGGCGCGCCTGGGCGAACGAGATCCTGCATCACGCGCCGCTCTCGCCGTACGAGCTCACCCGCGACGTCACACCGGAACGGGTCGAGCAGCTGGCGAACGCGATCGACACCGAGCTCGAACGAGGGCTGGAGCTCCGCGAGGCCGGCGCGAACGACAAGCGCACCTATCGCGTGCACAACAAGCTCGGCGAGCCCTGCTACGTGTGCGGCACCCCGATCGCGCAGGTCGATTTCGATGAGCACACCATCTACTACTGCCCCGAGTGTCAGACGGGTGGACGCATTCTCAAGGATCGGCGCCTGTCACGATTGCTGCGCTGATGTCCGACTTGCTCCAGGCGCTCTACCAGGGCGATCGCGTGCGCGTCGATGAGCTGCTCGCTGCCGACCCGAGGCTAGATATCTTCGAGGCGGCGGCCTTCGGCAGGACCGACCGTCTCCGCGAGCTGCTCGACAGGGATCCCTCCCGCGCGAACGAGTTTGGCGACGACGGCTTTCATCCCCTCGGGCTCGCGTGTTTCTTCGGGCACGTCGAGGCGGCACGGCTCTTGCTCGATCGAGGCGCCGACGTCAACGCGCTCTCGGCGAACGAGCACATTCAGACCGCGGCCATCCACGCAGCGGCCGCCGCGCAAGGGACGGGTGAGGCAACGCGCTACGAGCTGGTGAAGCTGGCGCTCGAGCACGGCGCGGATCCGAACCTCGAGCAGGGCGGCGGGTTCCGCGCCATCGACGCGGCCCGGCAGAACCGCGACGGGCGCGTCGAGCAGTTGCTACTCGAGCACGGCGCGGAGGATTAGTGCCCCTGCCGGCTCTCCTCCCACGCGTCGAGCAGACCGTCGACGTGCCTTCGTTGGGCATCGGTGAAGGGCACACCGGCGAGCAGGCGCCGCACCTCGGCAGGATCGTTGTTCGCGACCGCCGCCTCGAGATGCTCGCGCCCAGGCGTGGGCTGTTGCAACTGGCGGCGCAACCAGCGCCGGAGACTGACCTGCGCGGCTCGGTTCACTCCGGAAGCTTGACCGTGAGCGTGTCGCCGTCCAGCGCGACCGAGCCGCCGATTGCGCCGATGACGATCATGGCGACCGCGGCGCCGAGATCTCGCAGCTCCTGGCCGAGCAGGACCGGGCCTGAAGAGGGGGTGACCGGTGAGATCGCCAGGGTCGCGCCGTCGACGCGTAACTCGATCTGCTCGAGCCCTCCGTGACGTAGCGCCGCCTGGGCAAGCGCCGAGATTCCGCGCTGCGTCGCCTCGCCGTCGACCCGCACCTCCGCACCGTGTCCAGACACCACGACCCGTTCCTCCCCGAGCTGCTCGGCGGCGCCGCGCGCAAGCCCGAGCGTGTCGGCGGGTTGCAGCGCCGGCTCGTAGCGTCCGCCCTCGATCCGTGCGGCGACACCGAGCTCGTCGAGCAGCTCGGCGAGTTGAAGCGCGGCGCTGTCGATCATCTCCAGGTAGCGCTGCTTCGGTTCGCCGAGATCGCCCATGCGCACGAGCGTCTGCGCGAAGCCGTGAATCGTCGCCAGCGGCGTGCGCAGGTCGTGGGCGGCGAGTGAGACGAGCCGCGGGAAGCTGGCGTCTGAATCCACCACTGAGTGGCCTGACACTAACCTGTCGTAGATGACGGAGTCTCGCGACCTCTTGGACGATCTCCAGGCCTCGACACCAGAGGTGCGGCTCGGCCTCTCGAGGGCCGGGGTTCAGAACGTCGCCAAGGCGGTCCGGCTCAGCTGGGGCGGCACGGAGAAGCTCATCTCCGCGGAGGTCGACTGCTTCGTCGATCTCGACCCGAGCCAGAAGGGCGTGCACATGTCCCGCTTCCCGGAGCTCTTCGAGGAGGCGATCGACGAGGTCGTGATCGGCGAGGCCTTCCTCGTCGAGCAGCTGGCGGAGCACATCGCGCGACACATCGTCGGCCGTCAGAGAGCTGGCCGCGCCGAGGTGCGGATCGCAGCGCGGTATCCACTGGAGCGGCGAACTCCGGTGACTGGGCTGCTGACGCAGGAGATGATCTCGATCGTCGGGATCGCTGCGGCGACCGAGTCCCGCGTGCGTCGCATCGTCGGCGTCGAAGCAACCGGGATCAACGCCTGCCCGTGCGCGCAGGGGCTCGTCCGCGGCAAAGCGTCGGAGCGACTGCTCGAGGCGGGATTCGATGGGCCCGACGTCGAACGGATCCTGGAACTAGTCCCACTTGCGACTCACAACCAGCGCGGCCGCGGAACGCTCTACATCGGCAGCGAGCAAACCGTGAACGCGGAAGAGCTCGCCGGCATCGTCGAGGGCTCGATGAGCTCGCCGATCTACGAGCTGCTCAAGCGGCCGGACGAGCTCTTCGTCGTGGAGCACGCCCATCTCCAGCCCCGTTTCGTCGAGGACTCGGTCCGGATCTCGCTGCAGTCGACGCTCGAGCGCTATCCGGAACTGAAGGACGAGGATTTCGTGCTCGCACGCCAGCTCAACTTCGAGACGATCCACTCGCACGACGTGCTGGCGGAACGCTACGGGACCGTCGGCGAGCTGCGCGGCGAGCTGCGCGACGGCGAGCCGGCAGCGCGGCACACCGAGCTACGCGACTGGCTCGCGTCGTAGGCGCCGACTCGGCGGCGCCGCATAAAGGCCGTGCGGGCTCTGCCCGTGCGGCCGTCTCAACGCCCGCTCTGTGTTCCGACACCGTCCGGTGAGCCCGGTGCGCTCGCCCGTCGCTTGAATTTGAAGCGGTTTTCGGTGCCCGCGCGCAGGCGGGCGATGTTCGCGCGGTGCAACACGAGAACCGCGGCCGCCGCGCCGCCTGCGAAGACGATCACCGGCCAGGGCTCGTCCAAAAGGACCGCCGCCGCCGGCAATAAGAGCGCCCCGATGATCGAGGCCAGAGAGGCATAACGGAAGGCAAGGAAGACAACGATCCAGATACCCGCGCCCACGGCGCCGACGACCGGTGCAACGCCGAGGAACGCACCGCCGCACGTCGCCACCACCTTGCCGCCGCGCTGCCAGCGCAGGAACAACGGACGCCAGTGGCCGAGCATCGCCGCCGCTCCCGCGAGCACGCCGGCGAGATGCGACACCATCAGCGTCGCGATGAGCGCAGGCACGAAGCCCTTCAGCGTGTCCAGCAGCACGACGGGCAACCCGAGGCGCCAGCCGTAGACGCGCCACACGTTCGTTCCGCCGATGTTGCCGCTGCCGTGGCGCCTGACGTCGTCGTGCCTGACGAGCCAGGGGAGCCAATAGCCCCACGGCATCGAGCCGAGCACGTAGCCGGCAGCGACGAGCAGTGCAGTCGTCACGCGAGCTCCTTGGACATGAAGACGGCGCGCTCGACGAAGCCGAGCGAGCGGTAGAGCGAGCGTGCGACCTCGTTGCCGCCCCAGACGTTCAGGTCGATTCCGGGCAACCCGACGGTGCGGGCCTCTTCCTCCAACAGCTGCATCGCCCGGCGGCCGAGCCCGCGGCCTCGGAAGCGCTCGTCGATCTCTATGTCGTAGAGATAGCACCGGGGACCGCCGCCATCCGGAGGCTGCCGTTCCGCCCAGAAGAGCTGCCCGACTGTCTCGCCCGAGTCGGCATCCTCGAGCACGGAGATCCGCTGATTCGGCTGTCTCGCGCCGGCCGGGAACAGGGATGCATAGTCGCTCTCGGTCTTGGCCGCCGCGCGGTCGGGAGGAAGGCCGGCCTCGTCCACGAGTGTGCGCGTGTACTCGCGCTTTCCCCGCTCGATGAAATCAGGCAACTCGTGGTCGCGAAGCGGCCGAAGCCGGAGATCCATCTCTACTTCTGGATCTGGTACTTCGACACCCAGTCGTTGACGGTCGACCAGTCGAGGTTGTCGAAGAACGCATCGATGTATGAGGCGCGATCGGTCTGATAGTCGAGGAAGTAGGCATGCTCGTAGACGTCGAGCGCGATCAGCGGCGTCGCGTTCCAGATCGGATACGTGTTCTGTGCGTCGCCGACGTAGTTGAAGAGGCGGCCCTCGTCCCAGTCGTACGCCGTCCAGGCCCAGCCGCGGCCGGCCATCCCGGTGGCCTTCAGGTCGGTGCGCCAGTTCTGCACCGAGCCGAAGTCGCGTTCGATCAGGTCGCCGATCAGGCCGGTGGGGTCACCTCCGCCACCCCCAAGGTGCTCGAAGTAGATCTCGTGGTTCTTGATCCCGCCGATCGCGAAGCTGAAGTCGACCTTGAGCGCGCGGATGTCCGAATAGACCTGGTTCGCGCTTGCGGGATCCACGGCGTCGAGCCTCGCGAGGATCTCGTTCCGCTTGTTCACGTAGCCCTCGTAGAGCTTGTAATGAGACTCGATGGTGGCACGCGAGATGCCGTCGAGCTCGTAGAGCTCGGGCTTCAGCTCCCTGGCGGTGATTTCCTCGAACTTGAACGCGAGCGACGTCATCTCTCCCTCTCCTCGACTAGACCGGCGCGCGGAGCATATCCTCGGCCAAGGCACCGCTTGCGGTGCCGCGTCAGGGCGGCGGGCTCTGCCCGACGTCCGTCGGAAATGACCGGTCGACCCAACAGAGCTCAGATCCGCAAGGATCCCTCGTAAGCGATCTAGGAACCATAGAAGGGAGCTGTCAATGCCGTATGAGGTCCCGCCTCTTCCGTATGACTACAGCGCGCTCGAGCCGCATATCGACGAGCAGACGATGCGCCTCCACCACGACAAGCACCACCAGGCCTACGTCGACAACGCCAACAAGGCCCTGGCCGGCACCGAGTGGGAGAACCAGCCCGTGGACCATGTGCTCGCCAACCTGGAGCTCCTGCCCGACGAGATTCGCGCTGCCGTCCGCAACAACGCCGGCGGCCATGCCAATCACAGTCTTTTCTGGGAGATCATGAGCCCCGACGGTGGCGGCGAGCCCAGCGGCTCGCTCGCCGATGCGATCAACGACACCTTCGACAGCCTCGACGAGCTGAAGAAGCTCCTGAACGACACCGGCGTCAAGCGGTTCGGCTCCGGCTGGAGCTGGCTCGTCTACGACGGCACCGGTCTCGCGGTCTACTCCACGGCCAACCAGGACTCACCGATCTCGAACTCGGACGTGCCGCTTCTCGGCATCGACGTCTGGGAGCACGCCTACTACCTCAAGTACCAGAACCGCAGGCCCGAGTACCTCGAGACCTGGTGGAACGTCGTCAAGTGGGACGCCGTCCAGCAGAGGTTGGAGAGCGCGGACAAGTAGTCCGCGCTCTCTCGCACGTGCCTTAACTGCGAATCGCGGCGCTCGCCGATGCGGCGTAGCAGCTGCCCGCCTGTGCCTGCGTCAGGAATGCCCGCACGCGCACCCGCACGCCGATTCTCGCGCGGAACGTCGCAGTGGAGACCCTGGTCGGGTTGATCGGCGTCGTCACAGTCGAACGGGCGCGTAGGACGACAGAGCGAACGGTGATCCAGCTCCGCCTCAGCGCGCTGTATCGCTGGAACCGAACGAACTTGCCCGCGTAGGAATCCGCGGCCTGCACGGTGACGCGGAACTTTCGTGGGGCAAGCTTGCGCAGCGTTACCTTAGGCCGCACCTTCACGAGCGCCTGTGAGCTCGACGAGGCGCGGAACCGCGCTTGGTAGGTCGTGTTCCGGCGAGGCTGCGCGGTGTACGAGTAAGCGCCGCCCGCGGTCGTCGTCACGGGCGTCAGCTTCGTGAGTGCGGGCGCACCGCATTCCTGTGCGAAGACGTCGACCTTCTGGTTCACCTGACCGGACGCCAGCTGACCGGTCAGCGTGGTGCTACGGCCGTACAGAACGACCTTCGGAGCTGCGGTCAGCGTCACCGTGCTGCCGGGCGCTGCCTTGACCGTGATCGATCCCTTGAACGCTGAACCGTTCTTGTTCGGATCGGTCACCGTGTACTTCGTGGCCGTGCGGAACGTGCAGGTCGTGCTCTGGGCCGGCTGGACTGTGAGGCTCGCCGTGCACGTATAGCCGGTGGTCGGCTTGAGCACGACCTGGTGGGCGACCGTGTCCTGATTCGCGAACGCGACGGAGTCGTCAGTTGTGATCGTCAACATCTTGGGCACGTAGCCGTTGTTGGTGATGGCCAGCGTCGTCGTCGCCGAAGTTGCGGCCGAGGCAGCCCCCACGCCGAGAACGAGTCCCACTAAGAGAAGTCGTCTCATATCTTCCAAGACCCCCTGAGGTGAGTTGCGTCTTGTAGAAGACGCAACTCACCGTGATGACTTGCGCTCTGCCTACCGCTTGACCACCGGCTGCGTTCCGCTCCACGAGTCGATGTACCCGCCCGGCATCTCGCTCGCCAGCATGTAGATCCGGATCGACCAGCGTCCACGTGGGATCACCGAGCGGACGAACTTCATGCCCATGATCCGGCCGGACTGCTGGCCGAGCCGCAGCTTGCGAATGTTGATCCACGTGCGCGCCAGCGTGAAGCGCTGCAGGTAGACGAATCGCCCTGCGAACGACTGGCCGGCCGTCACGTAGAAGTGGAAATAGCCCGACCGGGAGACGAACGGCAGCTTGATCGTCGGCTGGACCTGGACGCCGACCGAGCTTTCGGCTCCTTTCCACTGCGCCTGGTAGGTCGTGTTGAGCTGAGGCGTGACGCTGAACGAGAACGCACCGCCGCTCGTCGTCTGGAGCGTCGCGACCACCTGCTTCGTGGTCTGCCCGAACGGCAGCGCGGCCAGCGTGACCGTCTCGCCCGTCCGCTTGTTGTTCACAGTGCCGGTGAGCGTCACCTGCGCCCCGAACTTCACGACGGGCGCCGAGACGGCCAGCGTCACCTGCGGAGGCGCTCCGCGAACGGTGACCGTGCCCTTCAGGGTCGGATGGAGGCCGTCGTGGTAGCGGTACGTCCCGCCGCTCTCGAAGGCGTGCGTGTAGCTCTTGCCCGGCTTCAGGATCGCTGAGGCGAACGCGCCTGCGTTCGAAACGACCTGGTGATCCTTCGTGTCCGCGTTCGTCCAGGTGACGGAGTCGCCCTGGTTGATCGTCACGGTGACCGGAACGAACCCCGTGCTCTTGATCTGAACCGTGGTCGTCGCCGTCGACGCCGGTGCGGCCAGCACCAGTGCCATCCCTGCCACGGCGATCGGAATGAGCCTGCGCATCTGGAACCCCCTGGTGTTTTCCTCTCTCTTTCCCTTAGACGTGCGGGCCCCGTAAGGGGTTTTTAAGCTTTCGGTATGGCTCGTGGTTGTGGAGGAACCCCCCGGTCTGCTCCAATCCACCAGACGTGAAATCCCGTAGAGACCCCGAGAAGATGGGCATCAGCATTGCCTTGCCTGCTGCCATGCCCCATGGCAGCAGGCGGGAAACGAGCGGGGCGAGCCCGCCGCACGAGCGCGGGCTGACCGACGGCGACCTGATTCGCCGCGTCGCACGGCGCGACGCCGACGCCTTCGAGCTCCTCTACCAGCGCTACGCCCGGCCAGTCTTCGGTCTTGCTCTTCGCCGCCTCGGTGACCGGATGCGGGCGGAGGACGCCGTGCAGGAAACGTTCGCGGCGATCTGGCGTTCCGCGAAGACGTACCGGCCTGAGCGCGGCGCAGGTGCGCCCTGGCTCTACACCGTTGCCCGCAATGCGATCGTCGACCGGAGTAGGAACCGGAGTGAGCTGCCGGCCGAGGTTCCTGAGACGGCAACGGTCGAGCCCGGTCCGGCCGAACGCGCGGAGACATCCTACGTGGCGTGGCGTGTGCACCGCGCCCTCGAAGGACTGTCCGGCAACGAGCGCGACGTGATCGAGCTCGCGTATTACGGTGAGCTCTCGCAGAGCGAGATCGCCGACTTCCTCGGCATCCCGCTCGGCACGGTGAAGACGCGGACGCGCGCGGGGCTGAGCCGCCTGGCCGATCTCCTCGAAGGAGAGTTGCAGTGAGCCGCGTGCCGGACTTCGACGATCTGGTCGGCAAGGACGTGCCCGAGGAGGAACGGCAGCGCCTGCGGCGCGCGCACGACCTGCTCGTCCAGGCCGGACCCCCGCCCGAGCTCTCGCCCGAACTGGACGCGGTCCCCTGGCCCGACGAATCCCAGCGGCCGCCCGGTAAGCCGAGGCAGCAGCGGATGCTCCTGCTCGCTGCCGCGCTTGCAACGGCAGCGGTGCTCGGCTTCGTGCTCGGGCAGTCCTCCGGCCCCAGCTCGAACTCGGCTTCGATCGAGCCGGTGCGAGTCGTGAAGCTCGCGGGGACGAGCCTCGATCGCAACGCGCGAGGGACGCTCTCGCTCGGCAAGGCCGACGAGGGTGGCAACTGGCCGATGCTCCTCCATGCGACGGGCCTGCGACAGCTGCCGGAGGGCGGCTACTACGACCTCTACCTGACGAAGGGCGGAAAGCCGGTCGTGCTCTGCGGCAGCTTCAACGTGAGGAGCGGCGAGGCGACCGTGCGGTTCAGCGCGGCGTACGACCTCAGCCACTTCGACAGGGACGGCTGGGTGATCACACGCCAGCTACCGAGCAACCACCAGCCGACCGAGATCGTCCTGAAGCCGACGGTTGCCTAGGGCGCGATCCGGCCGCGCTCGACGAATGCCTCGTGCGTGATCGGCATGGCACGCTCGAGGAATGATTCGGCGGCCGCCGCATACTGCTGAATCTCATACTGGGCCGCTTCGTGGTTCCGCAACGAGCAGAAGTGCATGAGGCTCCGTGGATTGCAACTCCAGTAGTACTTCGTGTACGTGGAGAGCGGCAGCACCGCACGAGCGACCTCTTTCGCGACTCCCTGTTCGAGCATTCGCTCGTACGCCTGAAACGCGCGCGTCGCGTTGTCCTCTATCTCGCGGCGCGTGGCCTCGCGTGTGACGTCGTCGACAGGCTCGAATGAGTAGGCGCCCGGCTTGCCAATTTGAGTCCGAACGTATTCCGGGACATAGAACTCGGGCTCCATCTTCGAGTAGCGGCCACTCCATTCGTTGTAGGAGTGGCCGGCCCGGTGTCGGTGGTGCTCGCGAACGACGAACAGCGGCGCTTTGACGATGAATCTGAAGTAACCATGCTCGAAAGGACTCCCGTGCCCCTCTCGCATCAGGAATCGGATGAGTCCGGCGTCGCGCTCGCCCAGCTCGTCCGACGCCTGGTTGAACGAGACGCGCGCACCGTTCACGACGGCAAGATCGGACGCAAGAACCCCGTCGAGCGCCACGAAGCCGTGGTCGAGAACCGGGATCGTGTTCTCCGATAACACTTCGGGCATGACGGTCACGGGCGCGAGTCTAGCCGGGGCGCATGTCGGCACCTCTGGCTGGTCGTATCCCTCCTGGAAGCCGGGGTTCTACCCGGCCGGGACCGACGCGAAGGAATTCCTCCGCTTCTACGCGGGACGGTTCTCGACCGTCGAGCTGAACACCACCGGCTACCGGTTGCCGGCCGAGGAGCAGTTCGCGCGCTGGGCCGAGCAGACGCCGGCGGGGTTCACGTTCGCGCCGAAGCTCGCGGGCAACCGGCCGCGCCTGCTCGCCGAGTTCGGGCCGCGGGTGCGTGCGCTCGGCGAGAGGCTCGGGCCGATTCGAGTCCAGTTGATCAGCGCCCGCGACGAGGGGATGATCGAGCTGATCCTCGGCTCGCTCGATCCCGAGTTGACGGTGGCCTTCGATCTCGCGCACCCAACGTGGGACGGCATCGAGCCGCGACTCGCGGCGGCGGGGGCGGTGCGGGTCAACGACCTCGACCACGTGGCGCCGTTTCGCTACGTGCGGTTTCGCGATCCGCCGTATGACGACGAGACATTGCGGGAATGGGCCGACCGGCTACGCGCTGTCGACGTGCCGCTGTATGCGTACTTTCGGCACGAGGACGAGCCCACGGCCCCGGCGTACGCCCTCCGGTTGCTGGAGCTGCTCGGTCAGTGAACGCGGCACTTCTTGTCGACTCCGGCGATCGAGTCCTGCAAGGCGTTCCGCTGTTGTTCGTATGCAACGTCTCCGGAGCTGTTCGCGTTGTAGTCGTGCAAGCCGGGGATCGTGATGCTCACGTCGGGCGTCACGCCGGGGCCGATCGCCGTCAGCCGGTACTTGGCGCCGCTGCCGGGACCGCGTGAGGTGAATCGGTAGAAGCCGTAACAGAAGACTCCGGTCGGCCGGTGAGACAGAAAGGCATTCTCCCGCCGCCAGCCCTTCCCGTAGCGCGAGTCGAACGTGTCGACGTAGACGTTGCGGCCGTAGCCGTCGAGCGGCGAGCCGACGCGCGTCGCGGAGAAGCCGTATACCGGACGGCCGTCGTACGTGAGCCGCCCGAACAGGTGGTGGTAGCGCCCGCCGTAGACCCAGTCGGTCCACGCGTCCAGCGTCGCAATCGCGCCCGACCAGTGGGAGACGTGAAGCTCCCGTGCGCCCAGCCCGTTGCGCGGACGGCCGTCGAAGTTCGGAAGCGTCCTATGCCACGATTGCAGCGCCCAGTACGAGCCGTCCGGCGCGGCGCAGGCGGCTACCTGGAACGCCAGCTTCGCTCCGTCGTGTGCACGGCACTGGTTCTTGAAGGAGGTCCAGTTCCGGCCCGAGTAGTCCTTCCGGAAGCTGACTTGCGGCCGGCTCATCGTCGGGTACCGCGCGTCGACCGCGCCCCACGCGCGGACGTGCATGATGCGCCCGCCCACCTTGTAGCTGATCAGCGCCTGACCGCTTGCGTCGACGGCCAGCCTGACGTTCTGTGCGTTGCGGTCGACGATCTCCGAGGCGGACGCCGTCGGTGCAAACAGCAAGAGCGCAGCCGACAACGGCAGCAGGAGGTGGCGTCCCACTCACTAGAAATCGACGTTCAAAATCATAGGCCTGTCACTCTTTCGAGGGATCTCCGCTACCGTCCCCTGCCCAGAGGAGCATGGGTCGTCTTCTACTCATCGTCGCCGTCTCGGGACTGTTTGCTCTGGCCGCACCGACGGCGCGTGCTTCCGAACGGCTGGACGTGAATGCATCAGGCGTCCGACTCGCCGTGAACGGCGGCACCGCTCTCGTTACTTACCGAGCGAGAGGTCGCACAGTGCACGCGTTGGTGTGGGGTGCTGTCAACGCTCGGCCTCCAAGCCGCACGGAGCGGCAAGTGCGGTTCCGGTTCGATTGGAGCGGCGGCTGGAAGACGAGACACCGACTGGTCTGGAAGACGTTCCGAAACCGCTGCGGTTCTTATGACGGGCCCGCACTCGCCTATTTGGTGACCGCCTGCAAAGCGCCCGACGGCTCGTACTGGGCCGTGCAGGCCTGGCAGCCGTATCTCCCGCACCGAGGCTACCCACCGTTCGAACCGCGCCAGACGCAATTGGAGTTCCACATTTCGCACTGGAAGGGACCCTCGGCGATCCTGGAGGTCCACACCGACTGGGCCCTCAAGGGCCAGGCGCACGACCTCTTCGGACGCCTGACGTATCTCGGACAGCCGGTCTACGGCTTCAAAGCGGGGCGCGACGGGGCGCCGGGTGACAAGTACGGGCGCAGCCTGTACATCGACACGTTCGATTCGGCGTACGGTCCGGGCTGGAAGCGAGAGACGTCGATCATGTTCCGTACCGGAAGCGGCGCCTTCTGTTACAGCTTCTGGCCGACGCACGACAACACGTTGCCGGGCTATCCGAACAACCCGCGTCCCGCAGGCAACGGCAAGCGCTACCGCATCTCCGTCGAGGGCCCAGGAGTGACTCCGGATCTGCTCTGGGAGGGTCCCGGGCTTCCTGACTTCAATCCTGCAAGCCAGACGGACCTGACATACGAACGCGACATGGATGCGCTGTTCATGCAGTTCCTCGCCAACGACAAGTTCTGCGCGACGCAGCGCTAGGTCAGAAGCGGGCGGCCGCGCCGAGGTGTCGCTCGTAGGCCCGGCTCTCGACGATCTCGGCGATCTGCACGACTGTGTGGCGGAGCTCGTCGTCGGTGTTGTAGTAGTGCGGCCCGAGCCGAAGTCCGGCGTCCGGACGGAAGTCGCAGAGGATCTGCCGCTCGCTCAGCTCCTTGTGCACGGCTTCGAATTCCGGCGTGCGTACGGTGACGGTGCCGCCGCGGCGGGCCGGGTCGCGCGGACTGCCGACTTCGAAGCCGGCTTCGTCGAGCAGTTCAATGAGGAGTTGGGTCTGCCGGACCGAGTTCGCGCGGATGCGATCGACGCCGATCTCCTCGATCAGGTCGTAGCCTGCGGTCGCCGCGTAGAGCGCAGGGACGTTGGGCGTGCCGGTGAGAAAGCGTGCCGCACCCTCCGCGTAGTCGAGCTCCGGCTCGAAGCCGAAGGGACGTGCGTGCGCCTGCCAGCCGACGAAGGTGGGCTCCAGCACATCGGCGAGATCGGGCCGGACGTAGAGCCAGCCGTTGCCCGGCCCGCCGCACAGCCACTTGACGCTGCCTCCGACCGCGAAATCGACGTTCAGCGCGGTGACGTCGAGCGGCACGATCCCGGCGGACTGGTAGGCGTCGAGCACGACGCGCGCGCCGACCTCGTGCGCGCGGCGGACGATCGCCGCGACGTCCTGGATCTCCGCCGTCTTGAAGAGGACGTGGGTGATCGGAACGAGCAGGGTGCGCTCGTCGATCGCCTCGATGATGGCGGCGTCGTCCTCGACGACCACGACCTCGAGCGACGCTCGGGAAGTTCCCTTCTTCATAGACGACGCGGTTCCGGTGCGGGTCGACGGGCCGGAAGCAGGACAGGACGATCGCCTCGGCGACGGCGACGTTCTGATGCATGACCGTCGAGCCCGGCGGGGCCCCGATGATGCGGCCGACCTGATCGCCGACGGTCATCGACATCTCCCACCACCCCTCGCCCCAGGCGCGGATGCCGCGTTCCTTCCACATCCGGGCGTACTCGAGCATGCGCTTCTCGGCAGCCGCAGGCATCGCGCCGAGGGAGTGGTTGATGAGGTACGTCGTATCGCGGAGGATCGGAAACTGCCGGCGGTACTCGATCAGCTCCATGCGGCGCAGCCTAGTCCGAAGTGGCGACGGCTCGTCGAACCACGTCCTGGTGTCGGACACCTTGCCGTGGATGTAGCCCCGATGTAACGGAGCGCGCTCCGGCTTTCAGATCAAGCGGATTCGCTGACGTCCAACTGGTACACGGCTTGGTGTCGGACACCGTGACGAAAGTGTGACGGAGTTTCCACGGTCGGCGGAACGACACTGCGCCGGAATCGGCGCGTCAGCTGTGACTGAGGTCGCGCTCGGCCGGGCCGACGTAGCGCGCCGAAGGCCGGAACAGGCGACCCGTTTTCTTCTGCTCGAGAATGTGCGCGGACCAGCCGGCGACGCGGGAACAGGCGAACATCGCCGGCGCGAGCGGCGGCGGGATCTCCGCGATGTCGAGAACGATCGCCGAGTAGTACTCGACGTTCGTCGCCAGGACACGGTCCGGGGAGCGCTTCTGAAGCGCTGCGAGCGCCGCGCCTTCGAGCTCCTCCGCCACCTCGACGTACGGCGACCCGAGCTCCTTGGCCGTCCGCTTGAGGATGCGTGAACGTGGGTCCTCTGCGCGATAGACGCGATGGCCGAAGCCCATGATGCGCTTCCCCTGCGCGAGTGCTTCCTCCACCCACTGCGCCGCGTCGCCCGTCCGCTTGACCTCGTCGAGCATCGGCTTCACGTAGGCCGGAGCGCCGCCGTGCAACGGGCCCGAGAGCGCGCCCACGGCCGAGGAGAGTGCGGCGCCGCAATCCGCGCCCGTCGATGCGACGACGCGAGCGGTAAACGTCGACGCGTTCAAACCGTGCTCGGCCGTGCAGATCCAGTAGGTGTCGATCGCCTTCACGTGACGAGGGTCGGCCTCGCCGCGCCACCTGAGCAGAAACTTCTCCGCGGCAGTCTTGCCACGCGAAACCACATCGTCAGGGACGACGTCCGTCTTTCCGTCGGCGAGACGCGCGGAGCGCGCGACGATCGACATCATCTGTGCGGACAGCCGGCCTAGATCCTCACGCGCCTGCTCGTCGGAGATCTCGTTCAGCTTGCCGAGCTTCCATTCGCCGGAGAGCCGCGCCGTCTCGGCCTGGAGGTCTGCGGGCGCTTTGCCGGTGAGTCGCGCCGGCTCGTACGGCTCCGGATCCGGCATCTTCGAGCTCAGGTCGTTGTCGACGAGGAGGCCCCAGACGTTCTCATAGGGAACTTGCCCGACGAGCGGCTCGACGTCGACACCCCGGTAGCGAAGCGACCCACCCTCGCGGTCGGGCTCCATGATCTCCGTCTCGACGGCGACAACGCCCTCGAGTCCCGGTTTGAAGTCGTTGTTGCTGCTCATGTCAGTTCCTCCAGCTCAATCGCCCGCCCCACCGACCGTCCCTTGGCGGCCGCGAGGACGAGAGCCGCTGCGGCGACATCCTGGACGGCGACACCGACTGACTTATACAGGGTGATCTCGTCCTGGGAGCTGCGCCCCGGTCGCGAGCCTGAGACAAGCTCACCGAGCTCGACGACTTCGCCGTGATCGCCGTCTGCGAACTCCGGTGCGCCCGCGGGAGGCGGGGCAAGCGTCGAGGCTCGGGACTCCACCGCGATGAGAGCGTCCGCGATCGTTGCGGCATCGACCTCGCCGCGGCCGGACGGATTCGCTCCGACCGAGTTGACGTGGACACCCGGCGTTAGCCACTCGCGGCGCACGATCGGCTCCGTGGCATGTGTTGTCGCAGCGACGACATCGGCGCCCAGCAGCGCCTCCTCCCAGGTGTCGACCGCCAGTCCGCCGATCTCCTTTGCGAGCTGCTCGGCGCGCGCATGATCGCGGCTCGCGACTCGGACCTCCGTGAACTCACGGATGCGCCGGAGCGCTTCTGCGTGGGTGCGCGCTTGCACGCCCGCGCCGAGGATCGCGAGCACGCGAGCGTCCTCGCGCGCGAGCATGCGTGTCGCCAGCGCCGATCCTGCCGCCGTGCGCGTGGCCGTGATGTACGTCCCGTCCATGAGGGCGACCGGCGTTCCATTCTCCTCGTCGAACACGCAGATCAGCGCCTGATGCGTGTGGCGGTCGCGATTCTCGGGAAAGAGCGTGACGAGCTTGCACGCCAGCCCGCCAGAGGGCAGGTACGCAGGCATGGCGCCGAGAAGACCATCGTGCCGAGCAAACGCTGCAATGCGCGGCGGCATCGATGCCTCCCCTGCGCTGAGCTCCTTGTGCGCAGCCGCAAGCGCATCGACGAGCTCGTCGAGGTCGAGCAGCTCGCGAACTTCCGCTTCCGAGAGGAAGATCACGACAGGCGCTTGAGGAGGCCGAGAGCCTGCTGGTTCCAGGGGACGCGGTGCGTGACTCCTGCTTCCCCCACGCGCCAACGGTTCGCGAGGTACCAGTCGTAGGTCTCGATCAACGCGTCGCGATTCGATAGCCGCGGCTGCCAGCCCAGCAGGCGCTGCGCTTTCGTGACGTCGACGAAGGAGTCCTTGTGCGCCGTCTTGTAGTGCCATTCCGCGAGCGGCGAGACACGCAACAGCTCCAGGCCGCGCAGCGCGATCTCGGCAGGCTTCACCGGGACGGGCTGGAGCCGGGACGACGAGCTCGCGTGGTCGATCAGCGCCTGCAGGTCGGAACGCACCGTGCCGAACTCGGTGGCACCGACGTTGAACGTCTCGCGCGCCGCCTTCGGCTCCTTCCCGGCCCGCACGATCGCGTCGACGAGATCCTCGACCGCGAGCAGCTGGTAGCGGTTGTTGCCCTTGCCGAGCGTGTAGATCCGACGTCCCTCCCGGATCCAGTCGAAGAGGATCTCGAACACGCCGAGCCGTTCCGGCCCGATGAAGGTCTTGGGCCGCACGATCGTCGTCTCGACAGCCGCCACGCGGCACAGTCCCTCGGCATCGATCTTGGACTCGCCGTACCAGCCCACGCCGACGAGGGGATCGTCCTCCTCGATCGGATGCTTCTCCGGCACCCCGTAGACCGCAGTCGACGAGATGAAGACCACGCGCCGCACGCCCGCGTCGTCTCCTGCACGGAGAACGTTCTCGGTGCCGCCGACGTTCACGGAGCGGATCGACTCGCGAGACGCCTGGATCGGCAGTGCCGCCGCAGCGTGCACCACGACGTCGGCACCGTCCACGAGTTTGCGAACGCTTTCGCGATCGCGGATATCGCCACGCCGCTCGTCGACGGAGCGTTCGAGCTCGGTGTCGTCCAGCGGGACGACATCGAGGGTGCGCACATCGTGCCCGTCGGCGAGCAGCCGTCGAGCGAGGTGCAGGCCGAGGAAACCCGCGCCGCCGGATATGGACCAGAGCATCTACCGGTTAACGCTACTTGCCGCAGGCGGCGTGGGCGCCGGCTGAACCGGCGGCTTCGCGTCGACGAGGACTGCAGCGGCAAGCAGCACTGCCATCCCGACCATGCTCTCGCCGAGCAGGCTCCCGCGGAGACGCGGAAGCGCACGCTCGTCCCCACCCGCGACGGCAGGAACCGCGACCAGCTTGTGCAAGCCACCCCACGCGAACGCAAGCGCGACGAGCCCGATCTTGACGAGCAGGACCTCGCCGTAGCCGGTCGTCCAGAGGTCGTTCAACTGCGGCAGGCGAAGGATGGCAAGGTAGATACCGGCGAGAAGCAATACGCCCACGCAAACGGTCGCGAGCCGGGAGAAAGCGAGGAAGGCGTCGCGCCTCAGATCAGGCATGAGCGGCCAGACGACGAGCACGAGCTGGATCAGCCCACCGATCCAGAGAGAGGCGGCGGAGAGGTGAGCCCAGTCTGCGAACTGCGACTTCCACGACGCGCCGGCGTCGGCGGCGGAATGCCCGGAGAGCGAGAGCCCCGACGCGAAGGCGAGCGCCAGGACGAAGGCCGGCCAGAGCAGGACCGTGCGGTCGGTCAGCCACGCGAGGAAGACGAGCGCCGCGACGAGCGCGAAGCCGAGCGTCATCGCAATGAATGCATCGCCGAACCGCGACCGGGCCAGCGGCGCCAGATCGCCGTACAAGAGGCGGCCGAACGGTAGCTGCAGCGCGTCCTCGGCACGGAGAAGAAACGCAGCGATGCCGACGTCGATCGTCGCCACCACACCGATTCCGACCGTGACGTAGAAGCGTTTCTCCGCAGCCGGCGTGAGCGGGCCTCGCCGCAGGACGAGCAACCGGAACCCGAGCCCGCCCACGACGAGCGCGAGCGCGAGGAAGTACAACCAGCGCACGACGTGCTCGCTCGTAGTCGGGCCTGACGCGCCGAATGCCTCGGTCGGCGGCGGCGCGTTCGCCCGCACGCCGAACGTGAAGACCCCGGAGACGACATGGCCGTCGCTCGAGAGAGCGTGCCAGCGCACGGTGTACGCGCCTTTCGGCAGCCGCGGCAGCGAGGCCTTGAGCACGAAACGATCGGTCCAGATTCGCCGCACAGGCACGGCCTGCTTCGTGGAGAAGAGCTGCACCGACCCCGGCAGCACCTTGACGTACTGATCGAAGCTCAAGGTGACGAGTCGCGGCGACGAGGCAAGCCGCTGCCGAAATCCCGGCGAGGCTTGCTCGAGCGTCGCATGCGCGAGCGCCTGTGCCGGAAAGACGAGCGCCAGTGTCGCCGCAGTGAAGACGAGCCGCTTCAACGGTGCGGCGTCCCGGCGAGCTCCGAGATGTGCCCGAAGACGGGTGCGACGTCGCGATCGCAGTAGAGCATCACGGAGGCGACGACGAAGGTCAGCGCGAACCCGGTGGCGGCTGCCCGCGAGCCCGGCCTGATCGCGCGGGCAAGCGGGAAGACCGCGGCGACGACGATCGTCCACCCCATCAGGTGGTGCAGAAAGGACGAGCGCTGGAAGAGCCAGGTATTCTGCTCGTGCACCAGCAACGCGGCGCCGGAGACGAGGAAGCCGGCGGTCACGGCGAGCCGCCACCACTGGCTCTGGAGCTTGCCGCGTGCGAGCCCGAGTTCTGCGGCGCCCGCGATCATCAACATCTGAGCCCAGGCCCCGTGCGCGAGCATGTGGATCGCCGAGTTCGTGTAGAAGGTCATCACCGGCCACATGAAGATGCCGAGCGCGAACGCGAGGCCCGGCCACAGGTACGCGCGCCACGCACGCCGCCGCCACACCTCTGTCCCGACGATCGCCTCGCCGAGCAGGCAGAGGCCGAGCAGGAGGAATCCCGTCGCGAACAGCCAGTGAACGTGCTCACTGGGCGGTTGCATGTTCCTCCTCGAGGTCCTCCAGGAGTCCTCGGACGACGACGAAGTGGAAGAACAAACCTGCGGCGATCACGAGCAGCGGCGGCTCGACGAAGAGCCACCAGAAGCCCTGTCCACGTGGATGAAGCAACGTGATCCGGTATGGCTGGACGAGCGCCCAGGCGACACCGGCAAGCGCGGTCGCCGGGCCGACCGCGGACACGATTCGCACGCGTGTGGCGGCTCGTTGTAGGGGTGCTTTGAGTTCGCTGACGAGTTCTGCGTTCACGACATCCTCCTCCCGTAGTCGAGGTCAGTGCACGGGCCCACGGACGCCGAAAGCGCCCGAGGTCTAGGCCGGCGCGGGAGGAGGTCTGACTTCGAACGCGAGCCCGAACAGACTGCGCGGAGTGACGAGCTCGCCGACCGTCGGCCGAGGGATAGGAAGGCTCCCGACCAGAAGACGTGACGCGTGCGCGGCTGTGTCGCGCGCGTAGCTCTCGTAGTCGGAGAGCCAGTTCTCGACCGCTCGGTAGACAAGGGCTACGACGACCGAGAGAACTGCGAAGACCGGCAGTGCGGCGGTGTGTAGCCAGGGCGCTAAGAGCGGCCAGCGGCCGGCAGAGATGCCCTCCCCATCGACCTGCAGGAGGTAGATCAACGAGGTGACGAGGAAGGAGCCGAGCCACAACCTCGGCGAAAGCTCGATGCGGACGCGCGGCGCAGGCCGCGCGACAGGCGACCCATTCGCGTCGAGCAGCCGGCGTGCGGTTCGCGCGACCGCGCGGGCCTTGACGAACCGCCACGCGACACGGGCCAGCATCAACGCGACCGCGACCTTCACGACCGCGAGCAGGATCGGGTAGTACTGGGCGCCCGAATACGGCGTCTCGACATGACGGCCGAAGTCGAGCCGGTGCGCCAGGCTGCGGCCCGTGAGCTCAGCTACGAGCGCAAGGAGTAGGAGCGCGAGTCGCGCGAGACCACGCTGGTGACGCCGTGCACGCTCCATCCCCACAACAGTGTGCGCCTCCGGGCGCACCCTACGCAACTGGCGGGGAACCCAGCGGTTACGCGACTACGGTCAACATCCACTCGTTGCTGCAGCGATCCTCGAAGGCCACGAGGAAGATCCGCTGATAATGGCCGAGGCAGAGCGAGCCGTCGCTGAAGGGGATCTGCTCGGTCCGAGGGCCGAGGAGCATCGAGACGAGCCGCGCCCGTTCTTCGGCCTCGAGCGGGACGAGCCGCTCCAGCAGGCCCTCGAGATCCGAGAAGAAGCCTGTCTCTCGCTCCTGCACGCGGATCAGCGAAGGGTCGCCGTTCGGCGAGACGAACGCGATGCCGCTCCCTCCCGTCGAGGCGACCTCGCGGCGGACGTCGTTGGTGATGTCGAGCACCGTCAAGTTCGGCAGCGCAGCCGCGATCGAGACGGGGATCTCGACGGACGTCACGCGGAGGCAACCTCTCGCGGCAGGCGGAAATGCACGTCCTCGCGAGCGACCGTCACCTCGACGACCTCGCCGTGACCGAGTACAGCGAGCTGCTCGATGGTCGCGTCGACGAGCGCGTCCGGCGTGGAGGCACCGGCCGTCAGGCCAATCACCTCGTGGCGCGAGACCATGTCTTCGGCGAGAGGGCTCTCTCCGTCGATCAGCTCCGCTTCCGCCCCGGCATTACGGGCAACCTCCACGAGGCGCTGCGCATTCGAGCTCGTCTGCGAGCCGATCACGAGGATGAGCGTCGCCTCCTCGGCGAGCCGCTTGACGGCGTCCTGGCGGTTCTGGGTGGCGTAACAGATGTCATCAGCCCCTGGACGGGTGAGCGTACCGAAGCGCTTTTCCAGGGCGTCCACCGTCGCGCGCACGTCGTCGAGCGACAGCGTCGTCTGGCTGATCACGGCGACGGGCCTGCCGTCGGACTCGAGCTCGGCAGCTGCCTCCGGCGACTCGACGACCACCGTCGACTCCGGGCGCTCGCCACGCGTACCGATCACCTCGACGTGGTCGGCGTGGCCGACGAGCGCAACGAGATGGCCGGTGTCCGCGTAGCGGCGCGCCTCCGCGTGAACCTTGGAGACGAGCGGACAGACGGCGTCCACGACACGCAGGCCGCGTTTCTCGCAGTTCTCGCGCACGGCAGGCGCAACACCGTGCGCGGAGAGGACGCAGATCTCCCCGGCCGGGATCTCGTCCTCGTCGTCGACGAAGACGGCGCCCAGGTTCTCGAGACGACGCACGACGTGGTCGTTGTGCACGATCTGGTGCCGCACGTAGATGGGTGGGCCGTGCTCCGCGAGCAGGCGCTCGACGATCTCGATCGCGCGGTCCACTCCTGCACAGAAAGAACGGGGCGCAGCGAGAAGAACTCGATTGCTCACGCGATCGCCTCGAGTCCCTTGAGCGCACGCCGGGCTCCGACCGCCGCGCGCAGCGTCACGAGCGGCTCCCGAGCGAAGCCGCGCAGGAAACCCAGGTAGTCGACCTCGCCGTCGGGCGTCGCGCCCTCCGCGACCCCGCCCAGCCGGTGCGTGGGCGTGTCGCTGATCGCGCGCAGGCAGCCGACGAGGCGACCGCTCCTCGCGAGTGCGCCCGATTCCATGTCCACCGCATCGGCCCCGGTTCGAGCGTGAAGCCGGGCTCGCTCGGCTGGATCGTCGACGATCCGGGTTGCGCCGAGAATCGTCCCTGTTCGTGCCGGCGACGCGCCGAGCGGGCCGCCCTCCCAGAGAACCGCTCCCGACTCGTCGACGACGCGCGTCGCGTCGATGACGGTGCCGACCGGCAGGTCGCTAGAGAGCGCACCGGCGATCCCGAACGAAACCAGCCGTCCCTCGGGCACGCCCTTCGACGCCCCGAGTCCCACCACCGCCGTCCGTCCCAACCGTCGCGCGATGCGCTCCTCGACGGTCATGGCGCAGGCAAAGGTCAGCCCGTCAGCGTCCAAGCCATGCTCCTCGCGCTCTCCTTGACCGAGCCCGCGGCCTCGTACGCGGCCGAAGGCTCGAAACCGGAATGGATCGCACAGTGCTCACAGCGAGGATCGTTCCCCGGTCCGTAGTCCTCCCACTCCATGCCCTCGAGGAGCGCATCGTAGGTCGGGAAGATCCCGTCGGTGAGCAGGTAGCACGGCCCCTTCCACCCGTACGGATTACGGGTGATCGAGCCCCACGGCGCGCACTTGAGTTTCCGCTCGCCGGTGAGGAACTCCTGGTAGATGGGAGTCGCGAGCCAGCGGTAGTTCCGCTGCCGCGCCACCTTGCGGATGACCCGGAACTTCTCTTCGTGCTCGGCGCGAGTCATCGTAAGGGCCGGATCGATCTGCGAGTACTGGTAGCCGGGCGCGATCAGCATGCCGTCGATGCCTATTTCGTTCGTCAGGTACCCCATCATGTCGAGCACGTCGTCGACGGAGGTCTCCTTGAAGATCGTCGTGTTCGTCGTGACGCGGAAGCCCGCCTCGCGCGCCTTCCTGATCGCGTCGACGGCGACGTCCCACAGACCCGGGTAGTCGCAGATGTAGTCGTGGATCTCGCGCATACCGTCGAGATGGACGACGAAGGTCATGCGGTGGCTCGGTTTGAACACGTCCAGGTACTGCTCGAGCCGCAACGCGTTCGTGCAGAGGTCGATGTTCTTGCCGAGTTCGAGCATGCCGGCAACCACGTCCTCGATGCCCTTGTAGACGAGCGGCTCGCCGCCGCAGATCGACACCACCGGCGCGGGGCACTGCGCGCCTGCGTCGATGCACTCCTCGACTGTCAGCCGGGCCTTGTTCGACTCGAACTCGCGGATCTTCCCGCAGCCGATGCAGGCGATGTTGCACGCGAGCGTCGGCTCGAGCATGAGGACGAGCGGGTAGCGCTCCCCCTTGCGCTGCTGAGTGGCGACGTACTTGCCGATCTGGACGGTCGAGCGGAGCGGGAACTTCATTCGTTGAGCCTTTCTCTCAGGCGCCCGAGGGCGAGGAGCGGAAACGTCAGTCGGTACAGGTGGTAGCCGATCATGAAATCAAGAGGAAAGCCAGTGCCTGTGTAGTGCTGCTCGTCCCAGTCGCCGTCGGGGCGCTGGGACTGGCAAAGATACTCGGCTGTACGCTGCGTAGACAAGCCCTTTGCGGACCCGCCGGCGATATAGGCAAGGAGAGCCCAGGCCGTTTGAGAGGGAGTCGCCGCACCGCGGCCCCGGGCGAACGGGTCCTTGTAGGAGAGGATGTCCTCACCGAAGGCACCGCTTGGTTGCTGGACGGAGTCGAGCCACGCGAGCGCGCGCCGGATCGCCGGATGGTCGGGCGGAAGCCCGCAGGCCTCGAGAGCCGGGAGCGCGGCGCCCGTGCCGTAGAGGTGATTCACGCCCCAGCGGCCGAACCACGAACCGTCCGGCTCCTGCTCGGCAAGCAGCCAATCGAGGCCGGAGGCAAGCGACGAGCGGTACCCGTCCTCGTGGCCCAGGGTCTCGAGTGCATGAGCCGTCACGTCGGCGCTCGGCTCGTCGGTAACCTTGCCGAAGTCGCAGATCGGGAGCTTGTAGAGCCACAACGCCTCGTTGTCGGCGTCGAAGGCCCCCCAGCCGCCGCTCCGCGACTGCAGGCCCACCATCCAGTCGAGCCCGCGGCGTACAGCGTCGTCGCCCATGTCGAGCTCCCGGAGCGCCAGGGCGACGACGGCCGTGTCGTCGACGTCGGGGTAGAGGTCGTTGTCGAACTCGAACGACCAGCCTCCCGGTGCGAGGCCGGGCCGTCGGATCGCCCAGTCTCCGGGGACGGTGACCTCCTCGCGGAGCAGCCAGGAGCCGGCGGCCTGCAGCCGCGGATCGTCGGCGGGAAGCCCTGCCGCACGGAGGGCGAGCACGGCGAGCGCGGTGTCCCAGATCGGGGACTGGCAGGCCTCGGGACGGAGGCGGTCGCCGTCGCGCACCATGAACCGCTCCCAGCCTGCGAGGCCGCGCGCGAAGGTCTCGTCCTCTGGGCCGTGCCCGAGCGCGGCGAGCATGATCAGCGACCACACCCAGGGCGGCTGGATCCCGCCCCAGGAGCCGTCGGCCTCCTGCCGCGCGCGCACCCAGTGCTCCGCGACGCTGATCGCACGCCTGCGAGTCCCCGAGAGCCGAGGCGTCCCGGTCGCCGCGGTCTTCCGGCCGCCGATCTCGCTGAGGTCGATCGCGCTCGGCCTGACGGGCCGCAGCGCCTCGACGACCGAGAGCGCGACCATCGTCTGCCGGGCCCAGCACGCGAAGTCGTAGACGGACAGTGGGCCGTTGGCGGGAAGCAGGATCAGCTCGACGGGCACGTGCGCCAGCCGCCGCCAGGGCCACTGGCCGATCAGCGCAAGGAACGCACGAGTGAAGATGCGCACCCGCGCAACACCGCCGCTGCGCCGGATGTAGTCGCGCGTCGCGTCGCCGGGGTCGACACCGGCGAGCTTCAGCGCCGTGTACGCCTCCACCGTTACCGACAGGTCCGCCGGGCCCTCGAACCAGATCGACCAGGTGCCGTCTGCGCGGCGGCGCGCGAGGAGCTCGTTCGCGAGCAACCGGTCCGTCTCCGCGTCGCGCAGGCCCAGGAAGTGGAGCAGGAACAGGTGCTGCGCGATCATCGTCGCGTTCGACTCGAGCTCGCCCTTCCACCACCCGTCGGGATGCTGGAGCGACAGCAGCCGCTCGGCGCCGCGCTCGACGGCGGTGTCCAGTCCGGTGAGCTCCTGAACGATCGTCACGCAACAACCTTAGTTGTCACATCGGACAACACTCGTGCTGCGGCACAGCCGGAACGAACCGCGCTCTCCATCGTCGCGGGCCAGCCGGTCGCGGTCCACGCGCCCGCGCGTGTGACGTTAGGGCGCGAGGTGAACGGGCCCGGCCGCCGTGAAGCCGTCCCCGGCCGGAGCGCGACGGTTGCCTGCGGCTCGCGGCTGACGCGTGACCAGACGACCTCCGCCGGACCGAGACGCTCGGTGAGCTGTGCGGCGATGTGGTCGACGAGCTCGCGGCCCCGGATCTCCATCAGCTCGGGCACGCCGCTCGACACTACCGTCAAGTACTGCCCCTCGTCCGGCGGATGGCCGGTGAGCGCGCCGCGGTCGAACACCCAATGCGCATCCGAGCCGAGCAGGGCAGCCAGCGGCGTGCGCAGGAGCGGCCGGTCGAAGAGGAGATGGACGCTGACGATCGGCGACGAGTCGAGAGCTGGCTCTGCATCGCCGAGCAGGCGCGCCGATTCGGCCGGCGGTGTCGCGACCACGATCGCATCGGCGTCGACGCCGTCGAGATCGTCGACGCGCACGCCGGTCTCGACGGTCGCGCCGCTCTCCTCCAGCGCCCGGAGCGCGGCGTCGCCGTGTATCCACCCGAGCGGCTTGACCGGCAGGACGAGCTCGCCTGCCCGACGGCCCGCCAGCAGAGCCGTCTGCACTGTGAAGAGGCCCATCGCCGCGCTCGCTTCGGAGCAGGGCAGGTTGAGCGCCGGCCGGATGAAGACGTCCCAGAACCGGTCGATCGCCACTTGCGACTGACCCTTGCTCAACAAAAGGTCGGCGAACGTCTCGTCGTCGTGGGCAGCAGGATCGAGCGCACGGAGCGCAAGCAGCTGCCAGACGAGCGGCCGTTCCCGCAGCGGCAGGTGCGCGTAACGAGCGAGCAGGATCGAGCCCGGAGAGATCCGAGCCCAGCGGCGGCGCTCGTCCACGACGGGCAGGCTCAGGCGCACGCGGCGGACGGAGCCCGACTCTCCGATCCGCTCGAGAAACGCGAGGTACTCGGTGAAGCAGCCGAGCGCGATGTGCTGGCCGTTGTCGGGTGGTGGCGCGGGATCGCCGTCGCGCTCCGGCAGGGTCTGCACGGCGCCGCCAAGGGTCGGGCGAGCCTCGAGCATCGTGACGTCATGTCCCGCGTCGAGCAGCTCGAGCGCAGCCGCGCAACCGGCGAGCCCGCCGCCGACGACGACCGCCTTCACCGCCGCAGCCCTTCGCCGACGATGCGCAGCTTCGTCAGGGCCGACAGGTGCGGTGGGCCGTCGAAGACGTCGAAGCCGCGCGCCTCGATCCGCTCGAGCGTCGCCCGGTAGAGCCCGGCGAATGTCGAGACGCAGAGGGCGCTGCGGCCGTCGAGCGAGTGCAGGAGCCCGAGGCCATCCTGAAGATGCACACGCGCGCGCTCGGCCTGGAAGGTGAGCAGCGCGCGCCACGCAGCGGTCGCACGACCCGTCGCGATGTCGTCCTCCGTCACGCCGAACGATCCGAGCTCGTCCTGGGGGAGGTAGACGCGACCGAGCTCCCAGTCTTCGCGGACGTCACGAATGATGTTGATCAGCTGCAGAGCGATCCCGAGCGTCTCGGCCCGCTCGACGTCGTCGGAGCCGTAGACAGCGACGCACGCAACCCCGACGGCGCCGGCGACCTTCGTGCAGTAACCGCGCAGCTCGTCGAAGTTCGCGTAGCGCGACTGGTCGAGATCCTGCAGGCCGCCGTCCACGAGTGTGTGCAGGGCACGGTCGGGAATGGGAAAACGGCTGCGCGCATCGGCGAGGGCAACCGACATCGCATCGCCTCCCGGCGAGGACAGCACTGCTCGCAGCTGCTCCAACTGCAGCCGCTTCTCGTCCACCGGGAGCTCGCCGTCTGCAACATCGTCGACGCTGCGGGCAAACGCGTAGATGGCAGCGATCGCCCGACGCTTCTCACGCGGCAGCACCATGATCCCGTAAGCGAAGTTGCGCGCTCGCCGACGGGTTAGACGCTCGACCTCCGCGTATGCCCACTCCGCCGTCATCGGACGAAGGCTGCCAGAGCGAGGCGGGTACGCGACGGACGCGGCCGCTGGGTGAACACGTCCCAGTGCGCGGACTCGAGCGCATCGAGCGCCGCGAGCCCGCCACGTGCGAAGAGGCCGACTGCCCGCCCCATCCGACCGCCGATCCGCTCCTGGAGCACTCGTCCGGGGGCGAGCAGGTCTCGAGCGCGCGCCGCCTCGTAACGGAGCAAATCGAGCAGCTCGGGACTCGGACGGTCGAGCACGGTCACACCGAACGTACGGCGGTCGTCGAGCGGCAGGTAGACACGGCCGAGCTCGAGATCGCGCGGCACGTCCTGGAGGAAGTTGACGAGCTGCAGCCCGGTGCAGACGTCGTCGCTCGCGGCGACCAGCTCGGGGTCGCCGTCCAGGCGGAGCAGGCCGAGCACGAGCCGGCCGACGGGGTCGGCCGAGTTGCGGCAGTACTCCTTCAGGTCGGCCCAGGTCTCGTACTCGGAGATGCGCTGGTCCATCCGGTTCGCCGCGATCAGCCGCAGGAACGGCTCTCGTGGCAGCGAGAACTCGTGGATGGTCGGCGCGAGCGCCTTCAGGACCGGCCATGAGGGCTCTCCGGAGTAACAGGCATCGAGCTCGCGCTCGAGCTCGGCGAGCGCGGCAAGCCGATCGCCGTCCACCTCGTCTCCGAGGATGTCGACGAGGCGGGCGAAGCCGTAGACGGCGCGCAGGTGGGGCCGGAGGCGGCGCGGGAAGAGAACGGAGGCAACGGGGAAGTTCTCCGTCCGCGCTCGGCGGGCTACGACGGCCACGTCCATTCGTACACGATCCCCTGCCCGACCTAGGCTGGTCAACTGGTCACGTTTGCGCCGGGACCCTCACAGGTGCTTCAATCGACTGGCGCTGGCCTGCCAGGACCCTGCTGCGGGCGCCTCGTCAAGCCAATCCAGGAGGGCAGTTGACCGACGACCGGGGGAGCATCGCCGGGGACGGCCTACGCAGGCACCCTGTGCTCGGGTTGGACGCAGTGGGCGCGGCCCTCGTCATCCGCCTTGGCGGCGAGCTCGACCTCTACAACGCCGCCCAGGTTCGCGCTGCTCTCGTCGACGCCTATGCCCAGGCTCCGGAGCGGATCGTCGTCGACCTCGCCGAGGTCCAGTTCATCGACTCGACGGCGCTCGGCGTCCTGATCGAGACCCGCGCGAAACTGAACAATCGAGGCGGCCTTCTGCTCGCAGCGCCCGGCCTCGAGACGCGGCGCGCTCTGCAGATCTCCGGGCTCGACAAGCTCTTCATCGTGCACGACACGGTGCCGGAAGCGCTGGGCGCGAAGGTTTAGTTACCGGCAGGCGCCGTCGACGGCGCCTCTGACATTTCCTCGCGGCGGATCAGCGTGACCGACGCGATGAACGCCAGGACGCCGAATACGGCCAGGCCCCAGAAGGCCCAGCTGTAGCCGCCGGTCAAGGCGACCGGCAGCGACTTGCCCTCCAAGCGAAGCGTTTTGAAGTGACTCGTGAAAATCGTCGACGCAACTGCAGTGCCGACGGCCCCGCCGATCTGCTGTGACGTGTTGATGAGCCCGGAGGCCAATCCGGCCTCGCGCTCGACAACGCCGGCGAGCGCTGCGATCGAGACGGGGACGAACGCGAACGCGATCCCGACGCCGACCATCAGGTAGCCGGGCAGCAGGTGGGACACGTAACTCCCGTGCACCGGAATCTGCGTATACCAGATCATTGCGCCCGTGAGTAGCGCGAGGCCGATCGCGATGATCGGTTTCGGCCCGAATCTCGTCGTCAAGGCCTGCGCAACTCCCGCCGCCACGACTGCCGTGCCCGCGGTCGCGACGAAGGTGACGCCGGTCTTCAGAGCCGAGTAGCCGAGAACGTTCTGCACATAGAGGGTGAGCAGGAAGAAGTTGGCGAAGAGCACCGCGCCGAGGAGCGCGCCGACGACGTTTGCGCCCGCGACCGTTCGCACGCGGAAGATCTGGAAGGGCATCAGCGGGTCGGGGGCTCGACGCTCGTTGACGAGAAAGCCGACGAGCAACGCCCCCGAGGCCACGAGCAGGAGAATCGTCCGCGCCGTCGCCCAGCCCACGTCGGGCGCTCTCGAGATCGTGTAGACGAGCAACGCCAGGCCGCCGCTGACGAGCACCGCCCCGAGGGCGTCGTAGCGCCGTTCTGCGCCTTCGCGCCGGCTTTCCGGAACGATGCGAGGCGTCAAGACGAGCACCAGCGCGCCGACCGGCACGTTGACGAAGAAGATCCATTCCCAGCCCAGGTACTTCGTCAGGACACCGCCGGCGAGCACGCCGACAGCCGCGCCGCTGCCGCCGAGCGCCCCCCAGATTCCGAGAGCCTTGTTTCGCTCCGAGCCCTCCTCGAAGCTCGTCATCACGATCGAGAGCGCGGCCGGCGTGATGATCGCGCCGCCGAGTCCCTGCACCGCGCGCGCCACGATCAGCATCGCCTCGGATTGCGCGAGCCCGCAGACGAGCGAGGCGATCGTGAAGAGCGCCACTCCGACCATGAACACCCCCCGCCGGCCGAGCAGGTCCGCGGCACGCCCGGCCAGGAGGAGGAAGCCGCCGAAGGCGATCGAGTACGCGGTGATGACCCACTGCAGGTTTTCCCGCGAGAAGTGGAGCGAGCGGCTGATCGACGGGAGCGCGACGTTCACGATCGAGACGTCGAGGATCGTCATGAAGAATGCCGTCGCGACGACGGCGAGGATCCGCCAGCGGTGCGGGTTCGAGGTCATGACACGTTTAGGCTAATCGGAGCGGAAGACGAACGGGGGAGCCAACTGCTCCCCCGTTCGCATTTTGGTCTAGATCTTGCCGAGCTTCCGCCACTTCGTGTAGATGTCCTTGAAGTCATGGTCGGCGGCGCTGACCGCATCAGCAGCGCTCAGCTTGCCCTGCGAGACCTGGGCGAACATCTTCGGGATCAGGAACTTGCCGAACACTTCGGAGAACGCGGCGTTCGTGTAGCCCGGATAGCCGGGGTTGACCGTGTACTTCTGCGCGATCGTCGTGAGGATCTGGTATTTGCCGCGCGGCTTGTGCGTGTCGGCCGCCGCCAGCTTCTGGATCTTCTTGTAGGGAAGCGCGCCCGGGAACGTCGGGAAGTTGTAGAACTTCGACGCCACGAACGCGTCCTTGTAGTTGATCTCGAGGTCGGCCATGAACTGCTTGGCCGCCGCGATGTTCTGCGCGAACTTCCAGATCGAGTAGGACCCCATCACGTGCTCGAGCCCGAGTCTCCGCACCGGGCCCTTGGGGATGGGATAGATGTAGAGCTGATCCGCGAACGGCAGGCCGAGGTCTTCGGGCGTTCTCGTCGCCGAGATGGCGTTCAGGATCATCGAGCCCTTGCCGGAATAGATGAAGTTGTTGTTCGAGGCCGGCGTCCACCCGAAGATCTCGTCGGTCTCACCGCTCTGGAAGATGTCGGCCATGAACTTCACGGCCTCGATCGTGTGCTTCGACTTGATCGTGACGCGGTGCTTCGCATCCTGGACGTACGCGCCGAAGCACATCATGAAGGCGATCAGCGCCATGTTCGAGTCGAGCTCGGCCGACTGACCGATGCCGATCGGATGGCCGGCGGCCTTCAGCTTCGGCGCCGCCTTGCGCACGTTGTCCCAGGTCGAGGGTGCGATGCCGACCCCGTTCCAGTAGTCGTGCCGCCAGACCACGGGGTCCGGGACGTAGTTGTCGGAGAAGGCAAACCACTTCTTCGTCTTCGGGTTGTACGTCGCCCGCTTGGCGAGGCGTCCGATCTTGCCGACCTTGTGCTGCACCTCCTGGACGATCTCCACGTGATTGATGACCTGGTCCTCGAACTGCGCCTGGGGCGAGAGGTTGAAGAACAGGTCATGCCCCGAGCCGGAAGCCGCCTCCGCCGCTGCCCGCGCCGGCAGGAGCGTGTTGAGAATGAGGTCGACCTTGACCTGGACATCGTTCTTCTGCCCCCAGTTCTTCGACCACACGTCCGTGAACCACTTGTCGTAGGCCGGAACGAAGTGCGCCCACTGGATGATCGTGAGGTCGCCCTTGAGCCAGCGGCCCTTGAACCGAAGCGGCCCATAGAACGCCTGGCCGAAGCCCGAGCCCGCCACGCCGATCGAGATGCCGGCCGCTCCGGCCCGGCGGATCAGCTCGCGACGGTCATACCTCCCTTCGCGCCGACTGGGATCGTCTGAGCTTGCCACTACCCCTCCTTTCTCGGCCCTACCGGAATGCTCCCCCGGTGAAGCCGGCGATGAACCTGTCGAGGAACGTGTTGTAGAGGAGCGCGAGCGGAATGCTCGGTATGAGCGAAGCGACCATGATCGCTCCCCATTGCGGCAGATCGCCGCGGATCAGATCCGTGTAGACACCCGTCGACAGCGTGCGATGAGTCGACGCAGAGATGAACGTGAACGCGTACACGAATTCGTTCACGACGAGCGAGAAGGAAAAGATCACGACAGTCAAGATGCCCGGAACGGAGATAGGAAAAACGATGCGGACCAGCGTCCCGAGCCGTGACGCGCCGTCGATCAGTGCCGCGTCCTCGAGCTCCCGCGGAATCGTCTTGAAGAACCCCATCAACAGCCACGTGGCGAACGGGACGGTGAAGGAGGGATAGACCAGGACGAGCGACCAGATCGAACCACGCACGTGGAAGTGCAAGAAGCGACTTGTCTGCCGGTCGAGCTGCGTGATCACCGAGAACAGCGGCAGAAACAGGAGCGTGGGTGGGACGAGGTACGTCAGGAAGATGCCGACGCCGACGCTCTGGCCGAGCTTCCCCGAAAGCCGCGCGAGCGCATAACCCGCCGGCACCGCCAGCACGAGTGTGATCAACACGACGACGACGCCGACGATCACCGTGTTTCGCAGCCAGGTCGTGTACTGCGTCTCATTGAAGAGAAAACGGGCGTTGGAGAGCGTCGGCCCCTTGTGGAACCAGTACGGCGAATGGCTGAGGTCGTAGAAGTCGCGCTGCTGCTTGAACGCCGTGATCACCATCACGTAGAACGGAAAGGCGAGCACGATCGCGAACGGCCCGACGATCAGGTACGACAGCCCCCTCTCGCGGAACCCCCGCAGCATGGCGTCCATCGCTACGTCACCTCCGCGCGGCGCGCGAAGATCAGCATCCCGATCGCGACCACGGCCAGCACGGGTAAGAGGAACAGAGAGATCGCTGCGCCCGCGCCGAGCGAGCCGGACTCGATCCCGGTCTTGTACGCCCAGGTCGTGACCATCTCCGTGGCGTCGGAAGGTGGCGGACCGCCGTTGGTGAGGATGTAGACGACCGCCATGTCGGTCGCGGTGAAGACGATCCCGAACAGCAGGGCGACGGTCGCGATCGGCAGCTGCAAGGGCAGGGAGACCGACCAGAACTTCCGCAATCCCGTTGCGCCGTCGATCGCGGCGGCGTCGTCGACCTCCTTGGGAATCGAGGCGAGACCGGCGAGGAAGATCACCGTCGCGAAGGGGATGATCCGCCACGCGTGGACCGCGATCACGGAGCCCATCGCCAGCCTCGGCTGCGCAAGCCACTGAGGCGGCGACACCGTGCTCACGAGGTGCAGGTGTTGCAGCGTCCAGTTGATGATCGAGTAGGTCGTATCGAAGATCCACGTCCAGCCCATGAGGCTGAGCGGCAACGGCGCCGCCCACGGCAGGAGGATCAGGAAGCGGAGGAGCCACTTGCCGGGGAACTGCTTGAGCAGCGCATGAGCCAGCAGCCCTGCGACGACGAGCACGATGGCCTGCGAGATGACCGTGAACAGGAACGTGTGCCACACGGCGTCCTGGAAAGCCGGGTTCGTCCACTCGTGGCGAAAGTTGCCGAGGCCGATCCACTTGCCGTGCAGCGAGCCGCCGATGGCGTTCGTGAAGCTCAGATAGATGGCGAGCGCGAGCGGCCCACCGACCAGCGCGAGGATGAAGACGACCGCCGGTGAGATGAGCACGGACGCAAGGACGCTCGGGCGCTCCAGAACATTCGTCCAGCGCCTCCCCCGCGGCCGTGAAGCGGCGAGTGCCTCCACCCGGCGGCGATCCTAATACGAAAGGATGGATTTTGCGTCGAATGTTGCGAGGCCTAGAACCGGCGTTAGACGCCTTAGTAAAGTTCGAACCGATCCGCGCATGGCCGAGATCACACTCGACAAGCTGACGAAGGTCTACGGCGACGGGACCCGGGCGGTCTCGGAGCTCGACCTCGAGGTCGAGGACGGGGAGTTCGTCGTCCTCGTCGGGCCGAGCGGCTGCGGAAAGACGAGCGCCCTGCGGATGGTGGCGGGGCTCGAGCCGATCACTGCTGGGCAGGTCGTGATCGGGGGCGAGGTCGTGAACAACCTGCCGCCGAAAGATCGCGACATCGCCATGATCTTCCAGAACTACGCGCTCTACCCGCACATGAGCGCGTTCGACAACATGGCGTTCGGGCTCAAGCTCCGCGGCATGAAGAAGGAGCGCCGCGGCGAGCGGGTGACTGGCGCCGCGAAGACACTCGGCCTCAACGAGGTGCTTCCGAAGAAGCCCCGGACGCTTTCCGGCGGCCAGCGGCAGCGCGTGGCGATGGGGCGCGCGATCGTGCGGGAGCCCCGCGCGTTCCTGATGGACGAGCCTCTCTCCAACCTCGACGCGAAGTTGCGCGTCGAGATGCGTGCCGAGATCGCGAGGCTGCAGCGCGAGCTGAACGTGACGACGATCTACGTGACGCACGACCAGGTCGAGGCGATGACGCTCGGCGATCGCGTTGCGATCATGCGCGACGGTCTGTTGCAGCAGGTGGCGAAGCCGCAGGAGCTCTACGACGGGCCGCGCAACCTCTTCGTCGCCGAGTTCATCGGCTCGCCGGCGATGAATCTCATCGGTGTCGACCTGGAGCGCTCGAACGTCGGCTTCATGGCGAAATTCGCGGGCGCGGACCATGCGCTCGAGGTGGACGATCGGGTGCTGGGCCGCCGTCCCGCCCTGATGCACTTCGAGGGCAAGCGGATCATCCTCGGCGTCCGTCCGGAGGACATCGAGGACGCGGAGTTCGCCGGCGGCGCGCCGGAGGGCCGGCGACTGTCAGCGACGGTGGACATCCGGGAGGACATGGGCTCTGAGGTGTTCATCCACTTCGATGTCGGCGGCAGGGCGGTGCGCGGCGCGGACGTGAAGGCAGCCGTCGGCGAAGAGGCTGCGGAGGTGGCGCAGTTCAAGGGGAACGTCTGGGTCGCGCGGGTCGACCGGGATACCGGGGCACAGGAGCAGAAAAACACAGAGCTCGTGGTGGACACGACACGGCTCCACTTCTTCGACCCGGAGAGCGGCGAAGCGATCTACTGAGGCGTCGAGCCGCGGTGAATCAGGACGGGACAAGCGGCGTGCCGTGCGCACTCGAGGCTGACCGAGCCGAGGAACAAGCCGCTCAGTCCGTGACCATGGGAGCCGACGACGAGCAGGTCGGCGTCGCGGGCCGCGTCGAGCAAAGCCCTTGCGGGTTCGTCTTCGACGGCAATCGGCGCGACGTTCACCGTCACGGCGTTGCCCACGACCTCGTCGACGACCTCCGTGACGAACCGCAGAGCGCCGTCGTGAAACTCGGTGACGAGCCCGGGCAAGTCGATCGGCACAGCGAGGGCCGCATCGGCCCCCGGCATCGGCTCTTCATATGCGTGTAGCGCGATCACCTCTGCGCCGCGAACGCGCGCGTCCTCGACCGCCCAGCGAAGGGCGTTCTTCGATCCCTCCGAGCCATCTATGCCGACGACGATCTTCTCCATCACGGGTGATACTGCTGGTCGAGCGACTGGACCGTGTCGTTCCTGATGCTGATCCAGAACCCGGTCGAGATCGGCTCGAAGAGGGGCTTCGGAAACGGATCGCTGCCGTTGGCGAGTTGGGCGAGCTGATCCACCGTGATCGGGCTTCCGTTCACACCCTCTTTCAGCACGGTCACGTGCGCGCTCGGCGAAACGATGAAGGTGTACGCGCGCGTGCTCTCGTTGACGATGTAGTTGTCGTTCGGAACGTCACTCGAGCCTGTGTCCTCGAGGGCCGCCTGGTTCGCCGTCTTGCCCGTGAGCAGCCACGCTGGATCGAAGCGCAGCTCGAAGGTCGCACCCTTGCGCTTGAGCGACCTGATGTACCCGTACTCGACCACCTCGCGGGGCGGACCGACGCCGCTCTTCGCCGTTTCGGAAACGGTGACGGTCTTCGTAACGGTCTTCGTGCTCCCGCATCCCGTTGTGACTGACAAAGCGTTGACGGCGGCAAGACCGAGCAGAAGAAGGCCGGTCTGCTTCACAGCGTCAGTCTAAGCCGACGCCGGGCTCGAAGCGGAACATCGCGGTGGCCCGGGTGAGCCACCGCGATGGAGGTGCTAGGAGGCGACTCTCGAGCCGACTCTTCGAAGCCCGAGCCCGGCTGCGAGCATCGCTGAGCCGAGCAGGGCAAGAGCCCAGGCGGGGAACCCGGTGAAGGGCAGCTCTCCGGCCTTGTTGGCAGCCGGTGAGACGCGACTCACCCGTGCGCTCTTCACCTGCTGCGCCGGCGCCTGCTGGAGCTCCGGCGTGCTGACCGGTGGAGCCGACACCGAGGAAGGCTCCGACCCGCCGGACGAGCTCGCCGGTGAGCCGCCGTTGCCAGGAGCGTTCCCGGACGAACCTGGATTCGTGGTCGTCCCCGGCGCGGTGGTGGTCGTCTCGGACGTTGTCGTAGTCTCGTTCGTGGTCGTGGTCTCGGTTGTAGGCGTGGTCTCCGTCGTGGTCGTGTCGGCTTGATTGCAGTGGTCCTCGTTGCCCTTGGCGTTCCCGTGATCCTCGCAGTCCTTCCCGTTCTGGTTTGGATCGGGGCGGCAGTCAGTTGCGGAGTTCCCGTGCGTGCAGTCGTCGCCCGGGGATCCGGGAACTGTCGTAGAAGGATCATTCCCGTTTCCGTTGCCGTTTCCGTTGCCGGAATCGGCGAGGGCGGCTGACACACCGACACCGGCGATCAGCAGGCCCGCCATCGCTACGACCTTCGCGGCCTTCAGCGTCCATCCAGTCATGCAAGTCCTCTCGTTTCCGTGGTTGGGGCGAGCCACCGGACGCCTGCCCACAGCAAGCCCGGAAGCGTTCCCCCTCTGACTCATGGTGGGAAAGGTCAATCGGCGGGCGCGCCACGAAGGTCCTGATGTGACTGGACCTAGAGGGTGTGGTGTGGTCGATCACCGCGCCAATTGCCCAGCCACAGTCGCATTCGCGGGCGAATGGAAGCCCATTTTTGGCCGGTTGTGGCGCGATGCCGCCCTGCTTCGGGCCTCTATCATCCCCTGGACCCCTCTGCCGCGCGGATGCCGCGGTTCCCCAGACAGGGCCGCACCCCGGCGCATATCGCCGTGCCGCGCTCCCGGCACTCGAGCGTAGTTTCTTGGCAGGGCAAGCTCGCGCTACGCGATGCGCTAAAGGCGGTCGAGCTACGGGTCGTCGAACTCGACCGGCGGAGCTCGTGAACGTAAACACGAAGGCCGACCTGCGGATGCTTCAGCGCGCCCACGCGTAGTCCGGCTACGGGAGCGTTTAGGCCGTTCGGATTACTACGACGCCGATCGACTTGCCAACGCGCTCACAAGACATCTGCTGTGACGCGAAACCGGCTTGGAAAGGGAAGCCGACGCCCGGACTCGAACCGGGGACCCCTTCATTACGAGTGAAGTGCTCTACCAGCTGAGCTACGTCGGCGACGGGCTTCGAGTATAGCCCCGGTTCGCCGGATCACTTGTCGGTCTTGTTGCCTTTGCCGTTGT
>WNFX01001105.1_pt1 | contig 35861 bp, 31 predicted proteins | sample 5400111 | NCBI WGS metagenome assembly WNFX01 (sample SAMN13153363, study PRJNA577476) | soil metagenome | isolation source: 40 cm soil or saprolite under grassland replicate 1 | place: USA:California | collected 2016-06-15 | reverse complement strand
CAGATCGATCGCGCGCGGCCGAGAGACGACCGCGATCGAGCGTGAGACGACCTCGTGCGAGCGACAACGCATCGCGTGCGGCCGAGACACAGTTGCGCGCGGAAATGTGAGGACAGCGTTTCGCGCGGCCCGACGTGCGTTCCGGAGTGAGCGCATTGCGCGGCGCTGGAATTGTCCTCCGCCTGGGACAACGTCGACTGGAGGTGAGCACGGATTCGTGTGGCCCGATTTATCCAACGCCCCGTGCGGCGTCGGAGAGGTCCTCACCCGAAAACAACCTCTCCGATCGGAGAAGAGGGTCTTCACCCCCTGACCCCCTCTCCGTTCCGGAGAGGGGGAACTCAAGGAGGGCGTATGAACGCCCAGTTGCGCAGGCGGCTAGAAATGGCCGGGCGGGTCCGAGACTTTCTGCGGGCCCACAAGACGGACGCAGTAGGTGAAGGACTCGGGCTCGCGAAGCTCGAGGAGTTGATCGCTCGAGCGGAAGCGCTCGACGGGCAGCAGCGAGCCGGCGTGGTGACGACCCGCTTGTCCACGAAGCATCGCAAGGGAATCCGGCGGGCGCTGCAGAGCAAGCTGCTCTTGTATCTGCGGGCGCTCGGTGGACTCGGAGATCCCGAGAACGGTGAGGCGGCGGTGCAGGTTCAGGTGCCGCAGACCAACGCCAGCCACGTGGCGTTACTCACCGCGGGGCGCGATATGCTGGAGAAGGCGACGGGGCAGAAGGATGTGCTCCTGAGCCGCGGCATGCCTCCGACGTTGCTGGACGATCTCGCCGGTGCGCTCGGCGGATTGGAGAAGACCATCGAATCCACGCGGGCGGGTCGGCGCGATCATGTGGGTGCCAGCGCCGATCTCCAGACCGTGGCCGCCGAGATCAAGAAGCAGGTGCGCGCGCTCGACGGGATGGTGCGGTATCGGTTTGGCGACAATGCCGAACTGATGGGCGCGTGGCGCAGCGCCCGCAACGTCCTCGGCCCGTTCAAAACCAAGAACGAGCCAGAGGCCGGTGGTAGTCAGACCCCGAAGGCGGCATGATAGTGTCGCCGGAGCCTAGGCCTAGGCGGCGAGGCGCGGTGGGTGGATGGTCACCTGCCGCGCCTTGTTTGCGTCCACCTTCCCTTCAAAGCCCGTGACCGTCGTCAACTTCGGCGCGCAGTTGCGCCCGACGCTTTGCCTGGATGTTTGCCAGGCGGAGCACTTACTATATGCTGCCCGCTCTTTCCGGCGCGCTCCACCTGTCAGTTTTAGGGCAAGGGTCGCGGCGTTCCGCAGCTCCACGAAGGAGGGTTGCGAATCCGGTTGAGCATGAGGCTGTTTGCTGTCGTAGCAGCGCCGGCGCTCACGGACAGCGGCAGATCCGATCGCGGAAACTCAGCGATATCACACAGAAACTCGATCTTGATCTGATTCATCGAGTGATTCTTGGACGGATTGTGAACAAGCCTCCCCGCGCCCACGCCATGAAAGAACCAATCATCGGAGCAGGGGTCGCTGCAGTTGCTCCCGGGTGGGTTGCTCTGATGGTCGAACGGCCAAAATATCATGTGGGTCGACTCGTGAAGCATGGTGCCGGCGCGTTCGGCGGTCGGAAGATTGAACCCAGGGCACTCCATCGCTACCCTGTCGGTTACGAACGATCCCCTCAGAGCGTATGCATTGTGCTGGTTAGAGTTTTCGGGTTCGTACTTGAAATCGTGGATGTCGCCGGAAGCCCAGTCGGAATACTCGGACGTCGTGTGCCAAGGTCCCATCGAGCGTCCGATGACGGCCCGGGCATCGATTATCCGGCTCGACAGGTCTTGTCTACCTGCCAGTACATCCAGAGCATTTGGTCGGCGACTAATCGGTAAAGTAAGTGGAGCCATGCGCTGGTCGGTTAACGAGAGGCCGCTGGAGCCATGCAAGTCCTCGCTCCGCCAGCCAATATCCGGCGTCCAGTAGTAGTGAATCAAGTGGCCGGGTAGGAGGCCGGCTCCGAACACGTCCAAACGATCGCCGGCTGCTGTTACTGCTGACGGCTGGCCAACGATACGATAACCAAGACCAGCGGTCGGGGTTGAGGTTAAGTCCTGATTGTCTATGGTGTCGTCATCCCAATAATGTCGCACCACGTTGTCATTGAGACCGCGGGCGAAGACGTCGTAAGTGAACTGTTTTCGTTGTACTGCGACCGGGTCCGAGACGATCGGGCCGGTCTCGGGCGTCCAGTCGAACTCGAACCAGCCATACGGGGCCAAGAAGTAATAAGCGAGGAACTCCCCGTTCGTGCCGCGCGCAAACACGCCAATTGTCGACGCGCCAAGATCGAGCACAGCTGGAGCGCCAGTCACGCGAGTTCTTGTCGCCAGGTCGCGAGTGACTGCGAAGTGTGTCCACGAGCCGTTGTCGTTCCGGTGGAATTGCTCGAGCTCGTGGGAGGTGTTAATGGAGAAGACATCGAGTCCTGTCGCTGTGGTCGCGATGGCAAGATCTGCCGAAACGCGGGGCACGCCGCTAATGCTTTCTGAAATGTCCTCAGCGGACCAGGTCCCGCCAGTTACGTCGAGTGAGTATCTGATGAGATGCGCGAAATTGTCGCGTGCAAACACCTCAACCCTCGGCCCAGCGCGGCGTAAAGCGAAGGGACGTGTGTCAATGAAATATCGGGTGCTGCCATTGCTCGGCGTCGGACGCACGAGCAAGCCTGTCACATCTTCAACCGCCCAGCCCCTGGCGTTTGTCCACCAGAAATGCAACAGGCCATTCCCTTGCCGAGCGACAACATCGAGGCGGTCGGAGCTCGTTCTAACAACTGAGACGTCATCGTTAAGCACGTAAGAGTTCTTCGTGTCTGCCAGGGCAGCCGAAACGTTCGTCTCTGTAGCGGTTGTTGCCGCGCTTCCTGGCTCCCACGGGTTCCCACTGAGGGCGACGTGCCGCAATTTGCCCTGCACATCGCGGTAGACGATGTCGATCGAATTCTCAGTCCTGCTGACTGCCGAGAAGCGAGGCGGCGATACTATTGTCCCAGTAGTTACGATCATCGACGAAGCCTGCCACGCGCTCTGAAAGGTGGGACTGTTCTCGATCCCGGTCCACAAAACCTCGCCGCTGCTCATCATCTTCGGCATTTCCCAGCGGTACGGATCGGGATCATTGTACTTTACCCATCCCCACCCTTCATCCCAATCGTCTTTCTGCATGTTGTAGAAGCCTGCTGACATGTCTCGGTACCACGTGTGCGTCATGCTAGAGGCGCGCGCATTCCAAACGTCTTGATCGCCAGCAATGATCGTATTGGGGCAGGTCTGCGCGACCAACCGTTCTGTCGTGAGGAGTGTGAGTATGGCGACAGTGATTGTGCTCTGGCGGCGTGGCATCTGGGCTCCATTCGTCTCGAGAAAGCACTGTCCTTAGGGTTTGCGCTCTTGGATTGCGCGGTTGAACACATCCGGGTCCATGCTGGGGTCTAACCGCACGCGATCTAGGTATCTGCGCATATCGTCGGGCAACGCCTGCTGTAACCGAGACCGAGCTGTAGGGGCGTCGTCGTAATTCCATAGGAACGCGTCAATCGCGGCCAGTCTTACCACTAGGGAAGGGTGTTGCGCTGCCAGTTTCAACACCTCGTCATCGGCGGATGGGATGAATTCGCCCGAGTCTGTGCGGATGAAGGCGAGCCCCCGGACCGCTACACTCTCCAACATTTCCTCATAATCCCTCGACGTGGTGCGCTCGCCGGCATTCTTCTCTCGTTCTGGAAGCGGCGCCCATGCAATCCCTTGCAACACAGGAAACGCGTCCGGGCGCTGCAATTCACCCAAGACTTCGAGCAGGCTACGGCGCCAGGTGAAGTCCGACTTCTTCGCGCGCATAAGAGTCCGTGCAATCGCAGCGACGGCATTGGTGCGTCTGCGAAGTTGAGCTAATGCTTCGCGGACTATCGGCATGTCTGCGCGCGTACTGCTGCCTATTGCCACGATCAGTCGGGGAAGAGCACGCTCGATCGTGTCTGCCGGTGCTCGCAAGGGAATCGCCCTTACCACCACGAGGGCGCGGCTTGAATCGCGCTTTTTCGTTGTCTGGTGTTGAATCCTGGTCAGGAGTGCCCGTTCCAACGGCGAGCGTTCTCGCGGTGCCAGGCTGTCCGTCGTCTTAGTGGGGACTACCTGCCCTCGCAGCGTAGTCGTGACGAGGACTGAGGCGAGAGCAAGTAGGACGAGGTGCGCTCGAATGATCCCGAACGGCGTTCCCATTGTATCCTCCACAATTGGGGCAAGACACGGTGGCGTCAGCAGGAACTCCCTGGATCGTGCACAACGTGTCCACGACTCCTTAGCGACTAGTGACCGCCTTTCTCAGCGTTCCGAATTCCCGAGTCAGCCTGAGGACGGCGCGCATCACGTCCTCGTTGGTGACACGCCCACCGGGAGTGCCTGGTCCCGGTGCAGGTGGCACGCCCCCGCATCCATTCTCCTCAACGGTTACCTCATGGCTGAACCGGCGAATAATGTCTATGACAGCAGCGGGATTCCTTCTCAGGTCAATCACCGGTCCGTACCGTCTAATAATCCGCTTCACGACTGCCGCATTGCGTTTCGCTTCGTTGGCTGGCGTTCGACGCTTCGATCTCGCTGCCATTGGTGCCTCCGAGGTTCGTCCTTCAACGGCATCTTCGTTGACGTACCCAAGTCACGAGCACCGTCTTGCGCCCTCCTGCGAGCGGGGTGCTTGCGTGGCGCATGCTTCGGTCGCATTGGCCATTGCGATCCAGATTCCTCCAAACAACCAGCCGTCCCGCCTGCGCTTTCACTTCGAGCTTGAGCTCACTGAAGCGGGTCCCACCGCCCCGACGCGGCGTGTCAAGGTAGATGAGAACCGTGAAGGCGCGCTCGCCACCGCGCTGCTCTCTCCAATGGCCGGCGTCGTGGTGGTAGTCGAATTTGCCGCCAGCCGCGTAGCGAGTGGCCTGCCACACCTCGGCCCTTTGCGCGATCCGAGGGACGAGTGGCGTCAGTCGCTGAGTGATGGCTCGCACCAAACGGGTAAGTGACGGTGTGAACCAGTATTCATCGGTCGAGAGACTCACCCGCATCGGGCTCGTCACGGATGCCAGCGTGCCGTTTGAACCTTTATAGGACACCCCACTGGGTTGCCAGAACGCGTAGTGCAGTTCGGCTAGGACGGCCGAACACTGCGTCGGCGACAAGAAACCATCCACCCAGAACAACTTGCCACGGCCCTCCGGCGGCTTGCAGACTGTCTGTCGCTTCATAAGTCCATCTCCGCTTCCACCAGGCGGAGGCCGATCGATTCCTCATAATCGTGGACGCTGCGATGCCTTCCCGCGCCATAGCGGCCCCGTTGCTGTCCGGTCAGGAGCCGTTGAAGACGGCGCATCGACTCCACGTGTAGCTCCATCCATGACGAATGGTCGTCCCAATGGGTCACGCGTGACGTCCGGTCGTAGCAGTGCCACCCGACCACAACATGCGGGTGGAACAAATCAAATCCCGTCGTATATGTCCGTAGACTAATGGCGACCTCATCACCCATGAAATAAAAGTTTGGATCAAACGGGACATCGCGGTTGAAATCCCCATCCGTGAACAGAAAGTGTAGCGAGATGTAGTCGGCAGGCACGGGCTTACTCACGCGCTTCCAAAACGGAATCGGAAAGCTCGTGAGGCGGAACAGCACACCGTCCTCGCGTGCAAGTGGGTACATTTGCAGCGGCATCCGCCTGCGCGAGTATGGTTCAGTCTCGGGTCGGTATGGTGGCAGATACCCACTCACGACCGGGCGACGTACTCCCCTGGCGCGCAGAGAGTCGTACATCCTTCGTGTGGTCTGATCCCAGTGTCGAGCGAATCGATGATGCGAATCGATCATCAGAGTGAACGGCTCGCCGCGCCACTCTTTCTGGAGAATAGCTCGCGCCCAGTTACACCCCTTGCTCCTCTCGGCCGGCACTTCAATGACCTCGAGGTTCTTCCGCCGCCGCAGCGACGCGGGAAGACCCTTCTCTCCGGGAGACCGTTGCCAGAACACCACAACTCGGAGGAGATCAGGCCGCGCGGCCTTGGTGAACAAGTCGCGCAGCGTTGGCACCAACTCTCTGTCTCGATACGCGGGCATCTGGACGAAAACCCGACCGTTCCGAGCGAATCGTGGTGTGAATCGCTCGTTGGGTGACCACGCGGAGTTCCTGCTGGTGCGGTTCATGGGCTTGCCTTCGTTCCACTCCCACCCAAGCGGGCGACTGTTTCAGTCTAGATGGAGCTACCTCGCCCCGGATTCCCTGGCAAGTAGTACGAGAGGGCCCCGCGTACGCTCGCTCTCTTCGTAGCACGACGACTATGACATTTTGAGCAGCGCACACGTTCGCTCACAATGTCATAGCCACCATGCAGCGCTGGGGCATTGTACCTCACACTCAAGGAGGCACGATGCACCGGCACCGAATCCCTTTCATCATCGCGTTGATGTGCGCCCTTGGCATGGGGCGTGTTCATGCGCAGGCGGATTGCTATATCAGTTACGGCTTGGTGGAAGATTCCAAGCCCAACAAGCTCTATCTCTACTTCCCGACCGCCGATGATAATACGTATCCCGAGTTCGGCCTGGGCGGCCTGATAACCTCGCCTGCCCATCGCTTCGATGCCGCGGAGCTGACCGGTTTCCCGGCCGGCGTCACGACCGCGCAGCTTCGCGATGCCGTGACCGACGTCGTTCGCAGCACCTTTTGCGAATTCAATGTGCAGGTCCTGCAGACTACGACCGCCCCTCTTACAACCTTTGCGCGTCGGAATACCGTTGCCATCGGTACCGATGCGGGCGGAGCCTGTGGCACCGAGACGTGGGGCCTGGCACAAGCGGTCGATGCAGGCGATCCGACAGCCGTGGATTTTGCGCGCGAGTGGGCCGGCAGCTATAACTGCGCGACCGGAGCAGGCGGTGCGTTAAACGGCGCGAACTCCACGCTTCTCAGGTGGGCCAGGGCAATCGGCGGGACCGCGTCGCATGAACCCGGCCACAATTTCGGTCTCTCACACGCTGCCGGCCTGGTGCTGGCCGCAGGGGAGGACCCTCTGGTCCACCATGTCATGGCTGCGGGCGCGAACTTCAGCTACACAGATCGTGCGGGTTACCGTCGCCATTTCAGCAACAACGAGATGTCGATCCTCGCCGCGAATGTGGGACTGTCGATTCAAACAATGTGGAATTGGGACTTCACGAACCCTAACGCCGAAACTGCGTTCCGGTTGCGGATGGATTTCTTGAGCACCCAACCTTCCATCGTCTTGTCGTGGGCCTACACCGGTAGCTTGTCGCCGTGGACGACGCCCGTCGTGACGGGACCATCGGGCACACAAGTCTTCAAGGGAACGACCTACAATCGCTATCGCGTGGAATGGTCCACAGGCCAGACCTGGTCGGGCGGTAACCCCGGCGAGGTGTTAGGGGGGACTAACTTCCACGTGGGAGCGACGTTCTCGGCCGTTAATTTCAGCGATCCGGACGCGATCATCATTACGGACGCCGAGTTGCTCGACAATACTGGCACGCCCCTGGGCTTGCGCCCTCGGCTCCCGGCGTTTGATGCAGGTACGCCTGACGCGGCTGACGGGAACCTGAACCTTCGGTTCTTCAACGTCGGCAACCGCCCTTTCATCATTCGCGATGTCATGGTGCGAGAGCTTCCGCGGGTCCTGTCGCTCGATGCCATGGTTCGCGGCAGCCCGATCACCGATGTGCGCGGCGAACGCTTCGATCCCTGGCCACGCACGGAACGACGGCCAGTGACGGAAGTCACGGTGCGCGGACGAGGTGGGGAACTCAAAGTCCCCATAGCGCGCCTGACACAGGAACCGCACGTTCGACACGTCGTCACCCAGCGGGATTGCGAGGTCGAGGACCGAGTGAAGGGACCCGACGTCCGTCGCTGCACGCCCGGTCTGCAGACGGACCTCTTCCCTGCGACCGCGGTCTATATCACGGCCACGATCGTCGATCCACAGGCGCGACACTGGGATCGAGTGCGTAAGGAGTACGTTGTTGGTCCGGTGGAAACACACTTGTTTTATCAGATCGCCGGTCGTCCGCGTCACGGGAGACGGCCGCCAGAGCAAAAGCAGGGAGGTGAAACACGTCCGTAGAAGCTTTGTTGCTTATGACTGTCGCCCTGACGGTGCGATCGCCCCTGGTCGGTGACACGACCGACTACCGGTTTGCGGTCGCGCGGCGCGGGTGCACACAGGAGGATGCCCCGGCCCTGGAAATTTACCTGACGCAACGCCAATTCGCCGGCGTCGGACAACCTCCGAATCCGCACATTCGCATCGAGCTCAACATGACCAAGAATGGCTCACGGGCACGCTCGTCTTGCGGCGGATCGAGTGCCAAGACGTTGTCGAGGGTTCATATGACTTCGCCGAACCGGGCGAACGTCGCCTGCGAGGAACCTTCAGTGCCACGTGGGTCGCGGGGACCGGAGGCTGTGGGTGACGGCCAACTTTCACCTGGCTCCGCCGGCAAAAACCGTCGATGGTGTGCTCGCTGTGCCCATCGATATCCAATCCATCGATGCCAAGTTCACCTTCGACGGCGCGGCGCAAACCGGCAGCGGTGACGTGACGATCCAGTACACGGTCGGACCGACGGCGGGGAACCCGTTCTTTGACCTGCGACAAACAATCGCTGCCGCCTGGCTCGACGGGGCGGCAGTGCCGGTGGCGCAGATTGCGTCTCACGATTTCGGGGAGGGCGCGATCGCCGGACTGCGCATCCTCGAGGCGTCGCAGCCCGCGGGATCTGTGCACGCGTTGCGTGTGCAATACGCGATCGCTGCTCCGGCCTCCCAAGCCGGGGGCTCCTACCCGCCGGTCATCGCATGGTCCGCGGGCCCCAGGCTGCGGCTCACCCTCGGAATGACCGACTTGTTTGCCGCTCGGTACCTCGAGGCGTGGATTCCTGCAAATCTCATTTTCGATCAATACAGCATCCAGCTGGAAGTAGACATTCAGAATACGACAATTCCCCACTCAATCGTCACGAACGGGCAGGTGACGATCATCGGGTCCGATCACTGGTCCGTCGCGTTTCCTGCGCGCTTTAGCGCGTTGTCACCGTTGCTGGAGATTCGCGCGACCGATGCGCTCGAGACCGCTTCAGGTACGGTGACGCTGCCGGTTTCTGGTACCGTCGTGACGATCGACGCGTGGAAGCCCGCGGGGGGTGGGGCGGTTCTCGCGACGGAGATCAATAATCTCAAGACACATCTGACGGATAACGAGAATGGGTACGGGGGCTACCTCCATGGCAGCCGTTTCGTCGCGTTCCTCAACGTGGGTGGCATGGAGTACGAAGGAGGCACGACCACTGCGTCGGCGTCACTGCGACACGAGACGTTTCACAGCTGGTTCGCGCGGGGCGTGAAGCCCGCCAGCCAGGCCGACGGATGGTGGGACGAAGCGTTCACCGTATTTCATGACAACGGCGCCAACGACGCGCTGCCGTTCAGTTTCACCGATCCGCCGATTGTCCTCTGCTCGCGCAATCCGTGGCAGCGAACGACACCGAACAATTCGTACACCGACGGCTTCAGGTTCTGGGAGGGTGTCGCTGCGGAAGTAGGAGTCGCCACGCTCAACAACCTGATGCGCGACTTCTATGAGCAGTACAAGGGGAATCCGGTTTCCACCCCGATGCTCGAGGAGTTTCTCGTTGCGCGAGCTGGGGTTCCGGAGCTCGTCGACGCCTTCCACCGCTTTGTCTATGGCTTTGCGGATCCGGCTCCCACCCCCGAGCTGTGGATGAAGGACGCGCCCGCGGATCCCGGCGCTGATCTTTGGGCCGGCACGTTTTGGAACTCACCAGACCTATGGATTCGCAATCTGGACGATGATGTAACTACTCATCAGTCGCCGGAATACGGGCAGGACAACTGGTTCTACGCCCGGGTGCGTAATAAGGCGACAGCCGGCGTCTGTCGTCACTATGTCGTCACGTTCCAAGTGAAAGAATACCTGGGTACAGAATTCGTATACCCGCAGGATTTCTTGCCGTGCGTAGTTGCGACAGCGGATTTTGACCTCGCCCCCGGTGGCACGCGCATTGTGAAAGCTCGCTGGCCCCGGGCAGAAGTTCCGTCGGCAGGTACACATGCCTGTGTGCTCGCGTCCGTCATCAGCCGTCTCGACGCTGCGCCGTCCGGCCGGCACGCCTGGGAGCACAACAATCTCGCTCAGAAAAACGTGACGGTGGTCGATCTTGCGCCGGACAGCTTCGTGATCGTGCCGATCCTGTTGCGAACGCTGCGTGAGCCGATCACCCGCTATGCACTCGAGATTTGGCGCGATCCCGTGGTATCGAATTACCCCGTTGCAGTGCTGAACCTCTCGCGCGAAGGGGACCGCACATCGCGCGAGCCTGTGGCGCGGACCGAGTTACTGGACTGTGGCGGTCTCGCTGGTCGTGAGGGGAGTCGTCCAACGCCCGTTATGACTTCGAAGACTGCCGCGCTGATTGCCGAACGGTTCCGCAATGCCATCGAGGTGGAGCTCCCCCAGGAAAGGGTGTCGAGGCTTCCAGTACAGCTCCGTCGTGCGACACCACAGTCCGTCGGCGTTCGAGTCGGCGTCCCGCGCAACGCGCGGCCGGGAACGGTGATCCGGACGCATGTGGCACAGCGCCTTGAGGAAACGAACGCGCTGACAGGAGGCGTGATGATCGAGATCCACGTCACAAAGTGACCGCCCCTTCAGATGGTTCGGGCGCGCGACGGCGTTGGCTTCGAACAGGTGCGATTTCCCTGATCGTGGTGTGCTGTTTCACGGTGTTCTTCTGGTGGCGCTGTTGGTTCTGGAACGACATCACCACCCTGTTGGTGGTGCGGCATGCCGACCGTGTTGCGACGCAGACCGCGCTCTCCCCAGCCGGTCTCGTCCGTTCGCAGGAGCTCGTTCATGTGGGGACGAAGGCTGGCATTCGGGGCATCTACCAGAGTGACACCGATCGCTCGCGACAAACCGCGGCTCCCATCGCGACGGCACTGGGCATTACGCCGGTGGAGTTGCCCGCGAACGATGTGACCGCGCTCGTGACTCACATCTTCGCCAATCATCGCGGGCAGACCGTGCTCGTCGTCGGCCACAGCAACACGGTTCCGCAGATCATCGCGGCGGTTGGAGGCCCACTGCTCGCTGATATTCCGGACAACGAGTTTGACAATCTGTTCGTTGTCGACGTGTGCGAGTGTTGGGTGGCGTCGAGCCAAGGTTGTGAACCTGCAATATGGTGCGGCGTCACCGTGAGGATGATCCTCAGATGAGGTCAGGGCAACCCACCACTAGTACACTCTGAGCATCGGGTTGCGGGAGCCACATTCTCACCGCATGATGACGGTCGGCAAACGCGAGTTCGTCGGTGATATCGATTCCGGTTGTCGCCATCCGATCATTGCGCACACGGCTGACGCTCAGAACGCGTTCCGTCCTGGAAGCGGTGCTGCTATCGGAAGGGTCCATCGGTTCGGCGAACGACGTGGCAAAGCGGCTCGGACTCGACAACCGATTTCAGCTCGCCCGCCTCCTCAAACGGGATGGACTGCCACCACTACACCGCCTGGCAGAATGGGCAACGGTTTTGTCGTGGGTTATCGCCGCGGAACAGAAAAGCTTCTCGCTCTGCCATATCGCATTTCATTCCGGACGCCACCCAAGCGCGTGTTATCGACTGGTCAAGGAGACCACGGGCTACTGCTGGGCTGAGATTCGGGCTAGAGGGTCACGGTGGGTTCAGCGGGCCTTTCTGACACAGTGTAGTGGTACCGATTCGGGGCGCTGTTCCTCGTGATTCATTGTTTTACTCCCGCGTGATCCCGCTCCTCGTGTAGCGCCCAGCCCCTGGCCACTTGACGCCTCCTTGACGCCTCCGATGGATCTTCCGTCCGCACCGTGGAGAGCAGAAGCGATTCCCGCGATCTACTGCTCAACGGTCCCAACGACGGAGGATAGCGCGGATCATGGGTGGTCCAGGAGGGAAATCGTTGATTTCGGCGGTGACGGGCCACATGACCAGGTGATTTGGATATAGACAACCGGAGATGGGAATGGAGGAGATCCTATATGGCCGCGAGCAGGAACACGAGGTTTTTCGAGGCTGGAAAGTTGGGGACGGGACTTCTTTGCTTGCTTCTAGCTGGCTGCAGGACAGGTCCGGGGCTTCCCAGTCCCAATGTCATTCCGGCGAGCGTTGCAACGCGCGTTTACAGGCACATCGCTCGAGCGATCGCGGCGGGCGTCGCGCCCGGTTGGACCGGTGCTCGAATCGGATCCTCGACCGCGGTGTACCGTCCAGACATTGATAGTGCCGCGTACTATGAGGTCCAGCTGCTCAGCCCTGGTGGTTCACAGACGGGATACATCGTTTTGTCAACCGGCGCGCATGATTATCCGGTTGTCCAGTGGAATGATCGAGGGGCAGGACCGGTAGAAAAGCTTATTCAAAAGGCGCAGCGCCAGGGGACGTCGATCGTCCGATTCTACAGACTCGACGTCGATTACGTAGCGGAGACATCAAGCGGCACCGGATTAAGAGGCGATGACTCCGTAGCTCCCGCTGCCCCTGTGGTTACGAGGATGGCAACGGCAGCCGAGCGTGAGCGCCATCTACCAGAGTCATTGACAGTCCGGTCCGCTCCATTTGCGTCTTGGTCGGAAGCAAGAACGCGTTTCGCGGTGGCGTACAAGTCTTACGTGGAACCCCTGCGATTGAGCGCATCGCGTCTCTGGGCAAGCAGTTGGGACACGTCCAGTGCGGCGCCACAAGAGCAGCTGCCTCCCTTGGGTGGGTACGTTCCCGGAGCTGGAGAAGTGGTGTACCAGCCGTGCCGGATTAAGGACGCACGCACGAGTCCCGCCTACTCGCAGTTGTCGCCCCACCAAGGCCCAAATGATGAGTGGTATTGGAGTGGATGCGGTCCGACGGCCTGGGCGATTACGCTTGCCTGGGAAGATCGGGAAGCAGAGAAGGGGGATCCTCGCTTCGCCCCCTACTGGCGCATCTACCACCGCGATGGAGCACTGGATCCGCTCGCGCCCAACGATGCAGCGCCCTTTGCCTTTGCTGGCGGAGCGCAGCGCATGGTAATTGATCTCCGCAACATACTCGGAACCTGGGGCGTGCCGTTTTCCAATGATGGTTCTACCGAGCCTTGGCGGATGAGTCGTGTTAATACCTACATGCAGCGACTTGGCTTTCTTGATGGCGAGATCGAGGCAGCTACCTATGATTGGGGCGGGGGAGATTTCGACTCGCTACGCGATCGCGCAATTCAACACGTCTGCATCGACAGCGTGCCCGCAGTCATAGGCATTGGCGCGCTAACTCACTACGCCGTTGCCACGGAGGCTTGGGGTTACTGGTTCTGGCTCAACATGGGCCACGGTGGCGGCGACGATGGTTGGTATGCCCCAGGGGTTTTCTTCGCCGGCACGATGCTTCCCAAGAAGCAACCTATTCTGCCCCCGGCCGCGGTGATCGATACTCACAACGAGTGTCTCGACATCGCTGGTGGCTCCACGGCCAGCGGGACGATCGCAATCGCCTGGGATTGTAAGAGCACGGATGTCGTCAATCAGCGCTGGTGGCTCGATCCCGACGGTGAGTTGCGGGGCATCACGGAGAAGTGCCTGGACGTCGATCACGCCAATCCAGCCGACGGAGCTCGCGTCCAGGACTGGGACTGTAACGGTACCAGTGCGCAGCATTGGTGGATGGATAATCTCGAGATCGTACATCGAAGCAGCGGGCGCTGCCTCGACGTCTCCAATCCGCAGAATCTTAGTCCGATGCCAGTCCAGCTTTCGGATTGCCATGATGCAGGAACCCAACATTGGGTGTTCACGGCCAAGAGCGAGATTCGCAATGCATCTAAGTGTCTTGCTGTCGCGAGCGGGAACCTGAGCAATGCGGCGGTGCTGTTGTTGGACTGCGATGGAAGTGTGAACGAGAGGTGGATTCTGAAGCCAGGTGGTGTCATGCAAGCAGTTGGGGCGAGGTGTTTGGATCTGGTTGGCAACGTCGGCGCGAACGGAACAGCACTACAAGTTGGAGGTTGCCTCGGGACGCCGACCCAACAGTTCTCGTTACGCGGGATGCTGAAGGCGGTTGGAGGCAAATGTCTGACTGCGATGGGAACCCAAGCGAACCCCACGTCTTGGCGCAGCAACGGGATACAGATGTGGACATGTTATGGGACAGACAACCAGTTCTGGACCTACTGGTCATGACCGGCCGAGTGTAGTGCCGAACATCGTGCATCGGCGAGGTTCGGCAACAACTCGGAGTTGATGGGGCGGCGTGATGGCAACACCAACGCCTGAGGCGAAGAAACGAGGCGCGGTGGCGTGGTTAGCTGCCGCGCCTTGTTGTTTTCAGGTCACCCTCTTGCCTACGGACCGACAGGCGTTTTCACCTCGTACACCGGATGGTCTCCCATAACGCATGGACTGATGAATTGCAGCGTCCATGCTGGCTCGCCCGGCTGCCCGTCGATGTCTTCTTCTGGTGGTAGCCATCGAAGAAGGCGGCTCCGGTGAACGTCACTTGCACCGGTGTGTTCAGGTCGCCGAGGCTCCCCAGCTGTGTCGCGTCGACGAGGGCCGTGAACTGGTCGCGCGCCTGGCCGTAGCGATCGCCGAAGGTCTTCGCTGGGATTTCGACGATGATGCACGAAGCGGGGACGTCCGTGTCTTCCTCTTCGGTGACCTCGATGTGCCAGTCATCGTCGGATTCGCGAGTCTTGATGCGCCGCACCCATGCGGTGACCGAGTAAACCTTTCGTTCCCGTCCGATCCGGCTCGCACATTTATCCTTCGCCTTGATGGTCCGAGCCGGCCAAGCGAGGATCTCCGAGACATCGACGTCGATTGGGGTCTGGTGCGCGAACGTGGAGTCGACCTTCTCGCTCCAGCGGTAGTGAGGTTCGGTACAGGTCTGGCCGGTGGCGGGTGCGATCGGCACAATGGCGAGGGCGGCGACGAGCGCTGGGATGTGACGCGTCATAGGTGCGGTCCTGGGTGTGGTCCTAAGAACGTGCTGATTCGCGCTGGCGCCCGATAGGGCGTTTTTGCTGCATCGAGGGGTGTAAATGCGGCGCTACTGGCAGGTGCGTGGTCGACGGGCTGGTGCGGTACTGGTTTGGTCCTTGGTCCCTTCAAACCGAAAGGTGAACCGGGGCGGGCGGTAGCGAGACGTCGAAGGCGGCGTGATGGTGGTCTGGGGCGCGACAGATTGATCAGCTGCCGCGCCTTGTTGCAGTGGCCCTTAGGTTCGCCATCTTCCCCAGCTGGACGCTATGTCTCTTCCGTCTCCCCACGCGCAGCTTGAGCAATGGCGCGCCGTTCGCGCCGTCGTTCTCGCTCGCGACGCGCACGTTTGCAGAGCGTGCGGCGAAACATGCTCCAAGGGCGAAGCCGACGTTCATCATCTGATTCCCCGCGCCGCCGGTGGGGTCGATGACCCCGCCAACCTGATTACCCTGTGCGATGGCTGTCACGCTGCGCACCATCCGAATCTTCAAGGCACGCTTGCTCGCCGGATGATCGAGCGCTGGGCATTGAGGCTGGCCAGGGCACTGGATTTCCGGCACGAGTTGGCTGGCGTTGACGAATCGCTCGGCGCGGCGATGCGGCTCCTTGGAGTCACCCGTCTCCGCACTCCCCAGCTGGATGTGATCCTCGCGGCCCTTCGAGGCGAGTCACTGCTTCTCGTCAGCGCGACCGGCTCTGGAAAGTCACTCTGTTTTCAAGTGCCAATCCTGTTAACGCGTGGGTGCGGGTTCGTGATCTCCCCGCTGAAGGCCCTCATGAGCCAGCAGGTCGTGGACCTTCAGATGAAGAAGGTCCCGGCCACCTTCATCAACGGTGACCTCGGCCCGCAGGAAAAAGAGATCCGATACCAATGGTTAAGGGATGGCGTCATCAAGTTCCTGTACTGCACGCCGGAGCGCTTCGATCCGAGAATGGTTCGCCAGGCTGAAGTGAACGAGATCATCCGCGCCCGGCCGGCCTACTTAGTGATCGACGAAGCGCACTGCATCGATCGTTGGGGAAACGACTTCCGTCCGAACTACGGCAAACTGGGTGCAATTCGCCAGGCACTTGGCAGCCCACCGGTGTTGGCGTTCACCGCCACGGCCGGAACGCAGGGCCAGCGACGCATCCTGGAATCGCTCGGAATACCAGACGCCCGCGTCGTGGTGACAGGGGTGAACCGGCCGAACATCAAGTTCCTCCGTCTGCCAAATGTGAAGGACGAGGCGCGGTATTACTGGATCATGATCTTCCTCAGAATGATGCCACACGGTCGTGCCATGTTATTCGTGCCGACGGTCAACACCGGAAAGCAGCTCCAGGAAGGCCTTCGGGCGTTGGGGTTGGATCTTCCGTTCTTCCACTCAAAATTCGGCACGGCGAATGACCGCGATATGCTGCTGGGCCAGTTCACAGGCCGCATCGACCCGCCCGTGCGAGTCGTCATCTGTACCAATGCTTTCGGCATGGGGCTCGATTTGCCCGACGTTCGACTTGTGGTTCACTGGCAGCATCCCGCGTCACCGGAAGACTATCTTCAGGAATTCGGGCGCGCTGGTCGGGATGGCAAGCCTTCGCTCGCTGTCCTGTTCACCGGACCGAACGACCAAGGATTGCTGAGATTCATGGCCGAGAAGACATCCGAGATAGCAGGCGTCGACGCTGCGTCCAAGGCGTCGGCGCTCGAAGCCAAGCTCGAAGTCATCAAGGAAATGCGGCGCATTGCGACGTCAAGTGGCGTCTGCGTCCGCGACAATATCGTGAAGTACTTTGGGGAAATGTCTTCACGTCGGCGTAGAAGCATCGCAGTACGAATTGCGGAATGGGTGCTCTTACGGTCCGTCCGTCAACGACGAACCCGATTCTGCTGTGACCGGTGCGATCACGTGAATGTCGATGATGTCGACACCGTCTTTGATTGGGCGGTTGGGGTCTTTACACAGGAGCGGTAGGGGGATCGCTACCGTGCGCTACAGCGTCGGCTCGGCCACTTCACGCGCCCTGAAGGGCGGGGTAGTCACACGCCGAAGACGGCGTAATGGCGGCGCCGGAGCCTAGGCGGCGAGGCGCGGTGGGTGGATGGTCACCTGCCGCGCCTTGTTGTGATCTGGAATCGTTTGTGAACGCTTGGGTCCGACTTCCCGACCGATGTATCTCGAGTCGCTACCATCACTTATAGGGGAACCGATGTCCGATGTCTCGCGCCACTTCGACAATCCATCTGCAGCAATACCGCCCGTGGGTGCCGCAAAAACGCCCTAACAGGGCGACCTCGGGAAGTGCAAATCCTGACTAGCTATGAAAAGATCTGTTCTATCACGAGTGCGGTGCAGAGTGGTTGACGTGGAGACTGATTGTCTCCAGACCTCCCCGAAATGCCGATAAGTCAGATTCTCAGCTTTCTCGTGCATCCGAGCAAGAACGAGCAGCAACAGCCGGATATTCCCGGGGCTCGGGTCCCGCTTACCGGCAAGATCTTCGCGATGCTTGAGAATCTTTATCAGACCGCGGATACGGACTGCGACATTGATATCGTCTTCAGACCAGCATCAACTGGTCGACAGCAGAACCCGTGTCGACATCTGACCATGGGCTTCCTCCGTGATCAAACGATTCCCAAGGGCAGGGCCTTGGCGAGCCGTCTGCAATCGGTCACCACGAATCGTTCGGGGCTCGGTCTACTATTCCTGGTCACGGGCCAAGACGAAAGCGTTCATCGGATCCTCATCAGCCGGTTCCCGGCTGACGAAGGCATTGTCGCTCACGAACATGGCCAAGGCTTAAACATCGAGTTTCTCGAACGGGTGTTTTTGAAGTCAGCACATTCATACAAAAGCGCCACCTATAAGGGGACGTCATTATCAGCAGGTTTTTGGGAAGGGCGAGCCGTCGACAAGCAAATCAATGCACTAAGAGAATTGTCCCTCTATTGGATCAGCGATTTTCTTGACTCGGAATTGAAAGTGACGCCTGCGGCGGGAACTAAGCGATTCGCCGTTGCGATCAAGGAAGCGATACGTCAGGCAGATAACGCAGCGGTAAAGAACCAATTGATCGCAGCTAGCCACCTTATACCTGGACAGGAGGGGCGTCGGACTTCCCCCGCGGAGATATCTCAGGCCCTTGGCCTCACGGATGAGGCTCAGGATGCCGTGCGCGAAGCGATGCCACGACCCGAAGTGTTCGACGAGACGTTCGAGGTCGACGCGACCGAATTCACCAGACATATCGAGTATCGGGCGGTCGAACTGGACAACGGCGCACTCCTCGTCGGTAACAATGATCGCTTCGACGAGATCTTTCACAGCGAACAGGTACCTGAGGGGCGCCAGCGGTTTGTGACCGAGGGGCGTGTCATCAACCAACAGTTGCGGAAGATCAAATGACTATGTCGCTGCTCGAGGAATACACAAGGCTTTATCGTGAGGTGCTCAGGCCAGTTGCCGTTGGACTGGAGGGCCTCATCCGAGACCACCTGGCGAGCACACGTCGCGTTGATCGAGTGGCAGCTCGGGCAAAAGCGCCAGACCCATTCATAGCTAAAGCGTCCAAGCAAGAGCCGGACGGCTCCCCGAAGTACGTTGATCCCTTAGTTCAGATCCAGGATCAAATAGGCGCACGCATCGTTGTGTTCTATAAGCCAGACGTCGAAACAGTAAGTGGTATTGTGAAGCGCTACTTCCGGCCGATTGAACTCCAGACCATCGTCCCAGACTCACATTGGACATTCGGGTATTTCGGCATGCATTTCATACTCGCACTGCCGACCGAGGCAGTGCCTGCAGGCATTGCGGTCGATCGCGCACCGCAGTTCTTTGAACTTCAAATCAAAACACTTTTCGAGCACGCGTGGTCAGAGGCGGAGCATGACCTTGGTTACAAGCCGCCCGAGCAACTAAATGGCGATCAACAGCGCCGGCTTGCATATACTGCAGCGCAGGCATGGGGAGCCGACAGAGTCTTTGAGGAGCTGCACAAGGAGGTAGGTGCAATCGGTTCAGTGTGAAGGTACAGCTGCAATGTTGGTAGGATACTGTTAAATGTTGACGACTGCGCGCGAACGGGCATCTTCGAGTCGCGGGACCTCGGGCTAGGGTTGGAGCTGGCTCGTATGGGACATCGTGAGGAGTTTCGGTGGAGACACAGGTCCGCACACCTCAGATGGTGTTCATGCAGCCCCAGCGGCTCGTCGTGCCGCTTTTTCAGCGTCCCTACGTGTGGAACGAGGAGAACCAGTGGGAGCCGCTGTGGAACGATCTTATTCGCGTAGCGGATCGCGTGGTTCAGCGGCCTTCAGAAAAGCATCAGCCGCACTTTTTGGGCGCAGTGGTCCTTCAACAGGTGCAGCGGCAGACCGGTCAAATGCAGGAGCGAACAATCATCGACGGTCAGCAACGTCTGACTACTCTCCAATTACTGTTGGATGCGTTGCACGCAGAGCTCATGCGCATCGAGGCCCAAACCCCAGCATTGAGAATTGAACCATTGGTGAGGAATGCCGAACCGTTTTGCCTGAAACCGGAGGATCAATACAAGGTTTGGCCCACCAATCGTGACAGGGCGGCATTCAACGCGGTGATGGGGGCCAAACTGCCAGTCGACTACGATGCTGTTGGCCACCGCGGCGAGCGGATGGTCGAAGGGCATCGTTTCTTTAGTGAGCAAGCCCGTGAGTGGTTAGCGGCAGGTAGTCCCGAACTCACCTCCGCGCGTGCGGCGGCCGTCGAGACCGTCGCGCGCGAACTGCTTCAGATTGTGGTCATAGACCTTACCGTTGATGAAAACGCTCAAGAGATCTTCGAAACCCTCAACGCACGGGGCGCACAACTCACTGCTGCTGACCTGATCAAGAATTTCATCTTTCAGCGCTTGCTCGAGACAGGTGCCAACGTAGAGTTAGCATACGAACAAAACTGGAAGGAGTTCGAGACCGGCTTCTGGGAAACCGAAATAAGTGTAGGCCGGTTCAGCTACCCCCGATCGTCAATTTTTCTCAACCATTGGCTCATCGCACGCACGGGAGAGGAAGTTGTCGCTCGGGAAGTTTTTAGTCGGTTCAAGCGATTCGCGGATCACGACGCCGGCCTTCCGATGACCAAGCTGATAACCAAGGTGCACAGTGCTTCACAAGTGTATCGAGAGTTCATCACGAAAGCAGCTACACTGACTGGACCCATCGATCGTCTCGGTCTATTCGGGTACCGCACTGGCGTACTCGAGAGCGAGGTGATCAAACCTCTGATCCTCTGCCTCCTCGATCCCGATGAGCCTCCAATTCCGGATCCACAGCTCGAGAAGGCTCTAAACGCCCTCGAAAGCTGGATGGTCCGGCGGATGCTGATCCGCGCGACAACGAAAAACTACAACCAAGTGGTCGCAGAGCTTGTTGCGAGGATTCGTCAGTTAGATCGCTCAGCTGCCGGAGATCTTATTGAGACGTTTTTGCGGAGTCAGTCGAGCGGTAGTCGGTACTGGCCCGATGACGCGGAGTTGCGAGGAGAACTTGCGATGTTGCCCGTGTATCGTCGCCTTGGCCGTGGTCGTCTCCGCATGGTTCTGGAGGCGATAGAAGATCACCAGCGCGGCTGGAAGAATGGGAAGGCCGCAATTGGCGACGAACGGGTGGCGAGAGGAAAGCTTGCGATCGAGCATGTAATGCCGAGGAAATGGATACCGCATTGGCCGCTTGATCCTGGTCGTGTGGAAGCGGATCGAGACGGGATAATTCATACTCTCGGCAACCTGACCTTGTTGACTGGCAGGCTCAATTCCAAGGTGTCGAACGGACCATGGCTCGGAGCCGAGGGCAAGCGACAGGGACTCGAGGAACACGACGTATTGTTTTTGAATCGCGAGCTATTAAGGAGCTGCGGCGATCACTGGACAGATGGGGCGATTCGGGAACGGACGCTGGAGCTCGCGAATGTAATAATCCAAATCTGGCCAGTGCCGCTGAATCATCGATCCGGGTTTTCTCCTGACAAGCCCAGACTTCGTAAGAAAGTTGATCTTGCAGACCTCATCAATGCTGGCGCGCTTCAGCCGGGCATTACACTCTTTCCGCGCCGGAAGAAGCTTATCGACCGGACTGCAACTCTGCTCCCCGACGGGCGGATAGAGGTTGACGACAAGCTATTCTCTAGTCCTTCACAGGCTGCCACGTACATCGTCGGTCATGCCATGAATGGATGGTGGTTCTTTCTTATTGAGCCGTCTGGGGTTTCGCTTCGAACCGTACGCCGCGATTATGTCAATGAGATGGCCGTGGATATCGAGGACGAGGAGTCGGAGAGCGATCAGGACGATGATGAGACAGACTCGAACTAGAGATTTGAGGAGCTACTTGGCATAAAGCCAAATCGATTGTTCCAGGGTATGCGCCGCAGAATATCCAGGGTACGACGACCAGTCTGTGAGGGCTGTCGTAGTTCCTTCGCTGAGATTAGAGATGGCAAGACGCAACGAGACGACAATGAAGAACGCCTATCCGCTAGGCCAAGTCCACGGAGCCGCAGAATCGATGGACGGTTCGCAGGTCGTTACGAAGAAGCGGGTCGCTGATCATGGCGAGGTGCTGACCGGGAGTCGCGAGGTCAATGCCATGCTTGATCTCGTGACGCAGGAGACGGAAAGGATCGACTCCCGTTTCCTGGAACCCGCTTGCGGCAATGGGAACTTCCTTGCTGAGGTTCTAGAACGAAAGCTGGCTGTTGTGCAGAAACGCTACGCTAAGTCCCAGCTCGACTTCGAGCGCTACGCCGTGCTGGCGGTGTCCTCGATGTACGGTGTTGACATTCTGGACGACAACGTCCGGCAGTGCCGCGAGCGGCTCTATGGCGTCTTTGACAGCGGTTTCTACTCTCCGCTGTTTAAGGAGCACGCCAAAAGTAAATGCCGGGACGCCGTCCGATTCATCCTTGAGCGGAACATCATTTGGGGCGACGCATTAACCCTCAAGACGGTGGGGGAGCAGTCCGGCTACATCGTCTTCTCCGAGTGGTCACCAGTGAACGGGAGCATGCTCAAACGGAGGGATTTCACGTTTCACAGTTTGCTGCAGCATGAGGGTATGAAGGCATTGCCGCTCTTCTCCGATCTCGGCGAGGACGTGTTCATCCCGACACCGGAGAAGGAGTATCCCCCCGTGCACTTCTTCGAAATTCCGCATGCTGACCGGTAACTACAACCCCGACGTTCTCAGCTGTATTGCTAGCCTGAGCAATGACGAGGTGTTCACGCCGCCACAACTGGCTAACCGAATGCTGGATTTATTTCCCGCAGATCTCTGGAGCGATAAGAACGCCAGGTTTCTTGATCCCGGTTCGAAGTCAGGTGTCTTCCTCCGCGAAATCGCTAAGCGACTCGAGAAAGGTCTGGAGCGACAAATCCCTAGCCGTCAAAAGCGCCTGAACCACATTTTCAAGAATCAACTCTACGGCATTGCGATCACCGAACTGACCTCGCTGCTTTCTAGACGGTCGGTTTACTGCTCTAAGACAGCCAACGGTCGTTACTCCGTTTGCGAGGCTTTTACTAATCCGGAAGGCAATATCCGTTTCAAACGCATCGAGCACACATGGGAGAATGGCCGCTGTGAGTTTTGTGGTGCGAGCGAAGGGAGCTACGCAAGGGGCGCCGAACTCGAGTCATATGCGTATGGGTTCATTCACACCGAGTCTTCCGAAGAGGTGTTCAAGATGAAGTTCGATGTCATCGTCGGCAATCCGCCGTATCAAATGGGCTCTGACGGCGGCACCCGTGATATTCCCGTCTACAACAAGTTTGTAGAACAGGCAAAGAAGCTGAACCCGCGCTTTCTTTCCATGATTATTCCCTCTCGTTGGATGGCCGGTGGACTTGGGCTGTCCGAGTTCCGCCGCACAATGCTAGAAGATCGGCACATCCGGAAGTTGGTGGACTACGAGCGAATGGATGACGTCTTCCCCGGCGTGGATTTCGAGGGGGGTGTGTGCTTTTTTCTGTGGGACCGCGACAACGAGGGCGATTGCGTTGTTACAACGATCAGCGGCGACGAGACAATTGGTCCTGTCGCCCGCAACTTGAGCGAGTATGACATACTCGTCCGGGATAGCCGTGGGCTGAAGATCCTCCGTAAGGTCCTAACCGCGAGCGAGTCGTCGATCATCGAAATCTTATCCGTGGACAAGGAATTCGGCTGGACATCCAACTTTGACGGCTTCCATGAGAAGAAAAAGCCAAACGACGTAGCGCTGCACTACAACCGGGGGGGCAAGAGGCTAGTCGGGTGGATAGATCGCAAGGACGTTGAAAAGAGCCCACAGCTCATTGACACCTGGAAGGTGATGGTTCCTAAGGCCTACGGTGAGCGGGGCACTCGTCCGGCAACGGTACTAGGCCCGAGTCTCATCGCTGGGCCGCCGTCGGTCTGTACGCAGACGTACCTGTTCTTTTATGTCGACTCGAAAAAGGAGGCCAACAGTCTCAATAGCTACCTGCGGACGAGGTTCTTTCGGTTCCTCGTCTCGCTCCGCAAAATCACGCAGGACGCCACACGCTCGACGTACACGTGGGTGCCTCAGCAGGCATGGGACCGCACCTGGACTGACGAGGTGCTCTACAAGAAATACGGTCTAGCCAAAGACGACATCGCCTTCATCGAGTCGAGGATCCGCCCGGTGGAAGCGAGCGATGAGTAGAGACTTTTTCCCCCCGCGCCCCGAATCGCGACCCACCGTATACGCGTACGCGGATACAAACCCGCAGTATGCTGGCCTACTCAAGGTCGGATATACGGCCTTAGACGCAAAAACACGCGTTGCCCAACAGTATCCGACGACGCGCCCGGGCACGCCACCTTACCGGATCGTTCTTGAAGAGCCGGCGATGCGTAATGACGGTTCGGTATTTACTGACCGGGAGGTCCACCGGATGCTTCGCGTAAATGGTGTCAAGCGTGTCAAAGGTGAATGGTTCCGCTGCACACCAGCCCAGGTCAGGGTCGCGATTATCGCCGTCCGAACGGGCCAATTAAATGAGGAGAACAGATCGCTGGATTTCAAAATGCGGCCCGAACAGGTAGCGGCAGTCGAGAGAACCGCTGCCTACTTCGCTAGTTGGCGTAAAGATAAGAGAAACCGCAGCCAGCCCCCGCACTTCCTGTGGAACGCAAAGATGCGTTTTGGCAAAACCTTTGCGGCCTATCAATTGGCGAAGAACATGAGCTGTCGGAAGGTCCTGGTCCTCACGTTCAAGCCGGCAGTACAAAACGCGTGGGAGGAGGACCTCAAGTGTCACGTGGACTTCCGGGGCTGGCAATTCATTTCCTCCGGGGGCTTGTCCTACGAGGAAGCCGACAAGAAAAGACCGTTTGTCTGTTTCGGTTCGTTTCAAGACTACCTGGGCCGGAATCCCAGCACAGGCGGTATCAAGACAAAAAACGAATGGGTTCACTCGACGCACTGGGACTGCGTGATTTTGGACGAGTACCATTACGGCGCGTGGCGGGAGAACGCGAAGGAGCTTTTTGAGGCTGAGGACAGCAAGGAGGCCCAGTTCGGAGCAGGTGAAGGGATCGACGACTTCGATGAAGACGTTATGCCGATCACCACAGACAACTATCTGTATTTGTCCGGGACACCGTTCCGAGCTATCGCTTCAGGTGAGTTCATCGAGGAACAGATCTACAACTGGACCTATTCGGATGAGCAACGGGCAAAAAGAGACTGGAAAGGCCCAAACAACCCTTACGCCTCGCTGCCTCGGATGGTGCTCCTGACTTATCAGCTGCCGGACACGATTCGGGAGATAGCCATGCAGGGCGAATTCAACGAGTTCGACCTGAACGTCTTCTTCTCTGCCGAAGGGATCGGTGATAAGGCCAAGTTCAAGTATGAGGATGAAGTTCAGAAGTGGCTAGATCTTGTTCGAGGGTCGTTCTTGCCGACGAGCGTTGACAATCTAAAACTCGGGGCGCAGAAACCGCCTTTTCCCTTTTCCGACGCAAGACTCCTGAATGTACTGTCTCACACATTCTGGTTTCTGCCGAGCGTGGCGGCTTGTTACGCGATGCGCAACTTGTTGGCGAAGCGGCAGAATCGCTTCTATAGCGATTACACTGTGATCGTCGCGGCCGGGAGCGCCGCCGGAATTGGTGCAGCGGCTTTGCCGCCGGTGCTGGACGAAATGGACGATCCGCTCAAGACCAAGACCATTACCCTGTCCTGCGGTAAGCTGACCACGGGTGTGACGGTCAGACCTTGGACGGGCATTTTGATGCTTCGCAGCTCCTCCAGCCCGGAGACGTACTTTCAGGCGGCCTTCCGTGTGCAGTCGCCCTGGGCCGTCCGAAACCCGGACGGCGCGTCGCCGAACGCAGAACAAATCATTAAGGAAGAGTGTTACGTCTTCGACTTTGCTCCGGACCGCGCCTTGCGGCAGATCGCCGACTACAGTTGCCGGTTGAACGTCAATGAAGCCAACCCGGAAAGCAAGGTCGCAGAGTTCATCAGTTTTCTGCCCGTCCTCGCCTACGACGGCAGCTCCATGAAGCAGATTGACGCCGCCGGAATCCTCGACATGGCGATGAGCGGCACTACGGCTACCCTGTTGGCGCGGCGCTGGGAAAGCGCTCTGCTCGTCAATGTGGACAACGGCACGTTGCGGCGGCTCATGGACAACAAGAAGGCTATGGACGCCCTCATGAGCATTGAGGCTTTTCGCAATCTCAATAATGAAATCGAGACGATCATCAACAAGTCGGAGGCAGTGAAGAAGGCACGCAAGGAGGCCAACGACGACGAGCTATCAGCAAAGCAAAAGAAGGAGCTCACGGAAAAGGAGAAGGAATACAAGAATCTACGGAAACAGATTCAGGAGAAACTAATCAAGTTTGCAACGCGGGTTCCCATCTTCATGTATCTCACGGACTACCGCGAGCGATCTTTGAAGGATGTGATCACGAAGCTGGAACCTGGGCTTTTTAAGAAGGTTACAGGCCTCACCGTTAAGGACTTCGAGTTGCTTGTAAGTCTCGGCGTTTTCAACAGCGCGTTGATGAATGACGCAGTATACAAGTTCAAGCGTTACGAAGATTCCAGCTTGAGTTACACCGGAATTAGCAAGCACGAAAAAGAGGAGATCGGTCTGTACGACACAGTGATCACCCGAAAGGATGCTCTGAAAGTGTTCGAGAATGTTGGGGGTACGGGGTACGGGCATGATTAGAATGACAATCTAACGAGTCATCTTGGCCAGCCGATTACCCTCTCACGCCATGGGAGATCGTAATTGACGAAGCTAGTCTTGTCGGCGCTTCGTGCTGTGCGTAGCTCATTCCGCAGTGGTGCGCGCTACCATCTCACCTCTGGAGAAATCGTATGCACCGATGCTCTAGAGCTACTCCGGGTATTACCGGATGGCTGCGCTGACTTAGTCTTCCTAGATCCACCATTCAATCTAGGAAAGAGCTATGGACGAAGCGGAAGCAAAGCTGACCGGCTAAGTGATCCAGAGTACTTCGGATATCTCTTGCGAGTCTTAACAAGGTCTGTCGCAGTTCTAAAGCCCGGAGGGTCTCTCTACCTTTATCATCTTCCAAAGTGGTCAATACGAGTCGCTGGCTTGCTGGCAGATCTACTCCAATTCAGACATTGGATTGCCATCTCCATGAAGAACGGTTTCGCAAGAGGGAACCGCCTCTATCCGGCGCACTATTCTCTGTTGTACTTCACGAAAGGAGAGCCACAGGTCTTCCGGCGACCCAAGATAGAGCCGCTTGAGTGCCCGGAATGTCACGCATATGTGCGCGACTATGGTGGCTACGAGAAGTACATAGAGAAGGGCGTCAACCTTAGCGACGTTTGGGACGATCTGTCCCCCGTTCGGCACAAGAAGCACAAGAACCGTGCTGCTAACGAACTACCCATTGAGATTGCTAGGCGCGCAGTGAGGATCAGCGGCCGCGTTGGAGGTCTTCTCGTGGATCCATTCGGAGGATCCGGGACGTCCCTCGTTGCGGCGAAGGAGAGTGGAATGCTGTTCGCTGCTTCTGATCGAGAACGACATCAGTGCGTCACGATGCACAAACGGCTCCTCAAAACTAGGCCTCACAAAACCAGAGGGCATGGTCATGGCAGTCAGTGATAACACCGTAAAGGCCAGGCCGACCAAGGCCTTTTTCATCGAAATGATCACTCGCGACCTTGGTCTGACCGACTGCATCCTCGACCTCGTGGATAACGCAATTGATCACGCCGTGGCGAGAGCTGCAGCTGACGTAATGGCAGTTCTCACAGATGGGGGAAAAAGCAACAGGCTCGAAGGGGCATCTATAGCCATCGAATTCTCGAACGAAGAGTTCGTCATTCGCGACACGTGTGGCGGCATATCTGTCGACGATGCGCGAACAAAGGTCTTCATGTTTGGCAACCCTGACGACAAGAGTACGCCAGGCGGCCTGAGTGTTTTTGGTATCGGCATGAAGCGCGGTTTCTTTAAACTAGGGCACCACATCAGCATGTTGTCGCACACTGCTAACGATTGGTTCTCAATCGAGATCGATGTTAGAGCGTGGCAGGAAAAAGGAGACGACGATTGGGACTTCACGCTCAAAGAAAGCGGAACTCGCAAGGTAGGCGATGGCAGGGGTCCCGAAGGCACTAGCATTCGCATTACTGATTTGCGTAACGAGGTAAAGGAGCGTCTCGAACACACCTCGTTCACGAAAGACCTGGTGGCGCGCCTTTCTGCGACGTACGCCCTTTTCATCACGAGCGGATTGGTGATCACAGTGCAGGGAGTCCCCGTGCTTGCAGCGCTCCCGGCACTCGGGACATACGATAAGGTCACGCCAGCCCGCCGAATAGTCGAAAGAGATCATGTTCAAATTCTCATTGTCGCGGGGCTGACCTCGGCGGACGACAAAATTGCGCGAGGTTGGTACGTCTTCTGTAACGGCAGGATGATTCTCGAGGCGGACAAATCGCGTCTAACTGGCTGGGGTGAGGGGTCTGCTCCTCAGTGGCACACGAAGTACCGACGTTTTGTCGGCTATGCTTACTTCAGAAGCGATGACGTCCGGAGCCTTCCCTGGACGACGACCAAGCAGGGTGTGGTATATGAATCGCCGGTCTACCAGACCGCTCTTTCAGAAATGGCCGTGCAAGGGCGACCTATCCTCACATTCCTCAACAATGTTTACCCTGGAGAACAGGAAGCGGAGGGTGTACCGGAACGTGAACTGCTAGCTCAAGTTCGGTCCGTTCCCATCACACAGGTGCCGCGGCAACAATCGATCTTCAAGGTCGATCTCGAGGAACTGAAGCGGAACCAGGAAAACGTCCTAATGAACGTGCAATACAAGAAGTCGGTGAAAGAGCTCGAGCGCGTCAGGCGATGCCTCAAGAGTCCGGGTCTCCCGGCCACAAAAATCGGTGAGTACACATTTGACTATTTCGTAAAGCAGGAGTGCGAGTAATGAGTCTTAAAGGCCCCCCGAGCTTCGAGAGGTTTAACTACCTTCTGCGGCCCTCTAAACAAGTCGAGCGAAAGCTACTTGTTGAAGCTATGCACAAGCTCTCGATGGGGGGCTTTCGGATACCGGAGTACACGTACTTTGGTCTCGGCTCCGTGTACTATGCGGACTTCATTTTATTCCACAAGTACCTGTACATCGATAAGATGATCTGTGTGGAAGGTCGCGACATTCCAAAGAGGATGTTGTTCAACAAGCCATTCGAATTCATCCATCTTGAAATGAAGCTGGTTGGAGAAGTGATCCCCACCCTGGATCGTGAGATACCATACTTTGCGTGGATGGATTACGAGGACTACCTAAACAGGGAGATCCTTGCGGATGTGGCCGGTCTAGTGCACGTGCTCTCACCTGGCAGTGTGCTGATTATCACCGTCGATGCAGATCCACGCGTCCAAGAAGACGGCATTAGCGATGAGACCTGTCGTGAAAGGAGAGTTGACCATTTGGTCGAATCCTTCAGCCGTGAGCTCGGAAGATACCACGCGGGCGACATTCGTCGCAGTGTCATTTCCCGAGCGGGACTGCCGACGTTCTTCGCAAGCGTGCTTCGCTCTCACCTGGCCGAGGAGGTGGCCAAGCGTGACAAGCTCAAGTTTCACCAACTTTTCAACTTCAAGTATGCAGACGGTGCACAAATGCTTTCCTTGGGAGGAGTCATCGGGGGGGATCTAGAACGCGATCGCCTGCAGTCATCAGGCGTGTACAATCTCAGTTTCGTTACGACCGGCGACGACCCAATACGCGTGTCTGTACCGCCACTTACTATACGTGAGAAGCAGTGGTTGGATCAGCGGCTCGAGGCTGTTGATAGCGCGGACGATCTAGAGTTTGAACTAGACCAGGAGCTTCTGGATCACTTTCTCAATCTCTACCGTCACTATCCCACGTACTACGAGACGCTAGTGTAGGTGCCCGTGACAGTCCAATGCGCTGGTATGTCCGCGAGTGCTACCCGAGGTAAACGTGTTCGTTATGCCATTCGATGTAAGTCGTCGCCGGCCGGTCATCAGGTTGCGTGGGCGGCTCGACGGATTGTCCGTGAAAGGGGTAGTAGCTCCGGCCATTGTCGAAGTCTTGCTTTAGCCTGTTGCTGACCTGAAAACGCCAGTCTCTGCTGATAGTTACGTAACCTCGATCCAGGAGCCGGTGAAGGTCTGCTCGCAGAAGTATGCCATTCCGGACCTCGTGGGGCCCCTCATGTGCGAAAGGCCTGAAATGCGCTGCTTCCAACGCAGGGAGGGAGTGCTCGGCCGTCACCGCGCAAGCGCGACTGTACGCGTCCATGACTGCAACACGGAAAATGCCCTGTCCTAGACGAGGAGCAACCAGTTGTGGCGTTCCATACTTTGGGCTCTGGTCAACGCTGGCACGAGACGTGAGATCTTTTCTCGGGAGAACAGACGCTGCGGTGAGACATTCAAGCCATACTCGCGCGCCTTCGCCTGCCGTCAAGTCATATCGCTTATCCACTTGCGTCCGAGGCGACCAGTCCCGTGGTGGCAAAACCCAGCGGTCCATTGGAAAGAGAGTTGGCTGTGCAATCAGCACGCATCCAATCTCAGCGACATTCCCGCCCCGAAACCGTATGCGATCTCTAATGCCGGTGATTCGGCTTTGCATTTCGGCCAATGAAGAGCACCCGTTCGCCATACCGAAAGTGTCCCACGCGAGCCAATCCGGCAGGCGAGAGTACTGTGCGAAGTACCCGAAGCCACAGATCGCATTGTACGGTGCGCGGAGTTTGAAAATGAAAGGCGAGAACTCAGGAGCACGGGTGGGTCGCGTTGCCGACGGCTTCCAGAAGTTGACCTCCTCGAGTACGGGCTGATTAAGGAGGGCCGCGTACCAGCCGTAATCGGTGACAGCGATAGTACCCAAGAGACTCGGTTCTGTCACAAACGCAGCCAATGCCTGGGAGCCGTGTTAAATCGCGAACCAAATTCGAGTTCGTTCGGCAGCGACTCAGAGCGCCAACAAGCCATCATTCGCTAGGACCAATCGTTCGAGTGCGGCTACTGTAGAGGCGTTGGCGAACGCACCCACCCAGGACGCGGGACTCCAGTTTTCATCTGGATCGTAGTCCACCGAGGACTCCGCTCGGGTCGATCACGCTTGTGGCGATTGAGGATTCCGAGGCAAACAGACCCCGCATTGGGTCTTGCCCGATCTCTCAGCCTCTTCGCAGGAGTGGTATTCGATCAAATACTTTGGGTTTAGTTCATCAGCCCAGGGACAATTCCTACGGTGATAGTGCGGTGCGATTTCGCTACTCACGAAGCCACCGCCGTTGAGTTGAGACACCTCCTCTAGTAGCAGATTCACCCGCTCCCGCAAATCACGGTTCTCCTCAGCTAGGGTTCGATACGAATTGGGAGCACCGCTCAGACTCTGTCCACACTCATTGCACCTAGGAGGAAGACCGTGTGGGTCCATGTTTTCTCCAGATTCGGCCGAAATGGAACGTAGCCGTCTACTGTGACCACTGCTACCTACGAGCTGCAAACCGCCGCTGCGTCTGCTGCGTCTGCTGCGTCTGCGTTGTCTTCTGAGTGTGCTGTTGATTCGTCTCCAGTGGCCGTTGCAATGTCCCATGCCTGCGCCACATTGTCAGTCATGCCGCACCGCCTCTCCAAATCCCGCTACACGGCCGGCGTCCAATGCCACAAGCTCCTCTGGTGGAAAGTCCACGAGCCGCTCGCCGTCGAGCTCCAGCCTGACAAGGTCCTACAGGACCGGTTTGACCAAGGCGCACACGTTGGCACGTTGGCACGTGGCACGTTTCCTGGCGGGGTGCTCGTCGACCTCCCTCACAAAGCAGTCGACGAACGCATCAAACTCACCCGCAAGCTGATCGACGACGCCGCCCCCGCGATCTTCGAAGCCAGCTTCCTCGCCGACAACACATTCGTCGCGGTCGACGTCCTCACCCCACAGGACGGCGGCTACCACCTCACCGAGGTGAAGTCGTCGTCCTCTCAGAAAGAGGAGCACCTCCCCGACGCCGCCGTGCAGGTCCACGTCCTCTCGCGATCCGGCATTCACATCACCGGCGTGGACGTCATGCACCTGAACAAGGATTGCCATTTCCCGGACCTGTCGAACCTCTTTGAGCGCACCGATGTGACCGCCGCGGTGCAGCCGCTCCTCGGCAAGTCGCGCTTAGGGTGTTTTGCTGCATCGACGGGCGGATTTGCAGTTGGCAAATCTATTCGAGAACTGCAAACCCTTTGCATTTGGTGTGCAAGTATCTCAACGCGCTCCTGTACTTTCTCCTCACTCCTACGTCCTTGATCGGAGCAGCAAGCTTTTCCAGGGTCCGTCGCCCTCGCGTGCTAAATGGGCCCCAGTGAATGGCGTAGTCGGTGGAAAGCCGTTTTTTGGACCAACCTGTTGGGACGGGGTAGCGCGTAACGCAATCGTGCTGACGTATGCTCTGACCGAATTTCGGATGTGCAAGCACGGAAGGATGTAACGCTGCGCCCACCCATTTCTGACTCTGCTCCATCAGAAATGCGTCAACGATTGCAGGGCCAACAAAAATGCGGTCCCGAATTGTCAACACCGCATCGCCGTAAGCGACGCCACCTCGCAACGGCCATCCCTCGTCGATAGCTGAAGCCATAAGGGCGGCAGAGGCGACGAGCAGCCCGTCCAATTCCCTGGCTGAATCGCGGCACCACATCAAGATCGTGTCGCTAAAGACGGTTGTATTGACTCGCTGAACGTAACTTCGGCCTTGCTCCAAAACCGGAACCCTCGCAGCGAGCCGCTTCAGGTGAACAAGCCGCCGGTAACCCGCCACGAGTTCCCCCAATGGCGTGGAATCGATGCGATTCTTGAATCCAAGGACGTCGAACACTCCGACGAATGCCTTCATCGAGGTCGTCCAATCTCCGGTGTGACCATTTCGTAGTGATCACACTCGAACGCGATCCACATGACAAGTTGTGGATTCAGCGAAGTACGACAGGGAACAGGTTCGGCCATGGAATCCCTCCCGATATTTGGGCATGGTTAACCTGCATCTTCCAATCGCCCGATGCCGAAGTAGGGGCACGACGCCGTGACCGGGCGGGGCAGCGTACACCGACAGCCGCGGTAGTGTACGCAACGATCAGTACAGATCGAAGGCGGCGCCCGCGCGATTGGCGAAGCCCGCCATGTGCTCGTAGCCCAGGGCGAACTCGAAGTCCCAGCGTGCGGTGTCGAGCGCGACGAGCAGCTCGAATCCGGCGCTACGCAACCCCCATGGATCATGGAGGAGGCCGTCACGTGTGCGCAACGGCCCCGGCCGCGCGAGCGTGCTAGCGTGCGCGTAAATCACGACGCCGTCGATCTCCTTGAACAGGCCGGCTAGGCCGAGGTCCTGTGCCGGGAGATAGCTTGGGACGCCGGTGAGCGTCACTACGAGCAGGAGCGCGCCGCGCGTCGCGCTGTCCATGACGAAGGCTTCCGGTGGACAGGCGCCGTCGCTATGACAGTTTGAGCGTGAATGCCGTCCCCTCTGGATCCTCGTGGGCCGATAGGGAGATGGAAACTAGATTCTGAGGCATGCCGCACCGCCTCTCGAAGTCGCGCTATACCGCAGGGGTGCAATGCCACAAGCTCCTGTGGTGGAAAGTCCACGAGCCTCTCGCCGTCGAGCTCCAACCTGACAAGGTCCTCGAGGACCGCTTCGACCAAGGCCGCCAAGTGGGCGCCCTCGCGCGCGACCGCTTCCCGGGCGGCGTGCTCATCGACCTGCCGCATAAGGCGGTCAACGAGCGGGTCAAACTCACCCGCAAACTCATCGACGACGGCGCGCCCGCGATCTTCGAAGCCAGCTTCCTCGCCGACAACACATTCGTCGCGGTCGACGTCCTCACCCCACAGGAAGGCGGCTACCACCTCACCGAGGTGAAGTCGTCGTCCTCACAGAAAGAAGAGCACCTCCCCGACGCCGCCGTGCAGGTCCACGTCCTGTCGCGATCCGGCATTCACATCACCGGCGTGGACGTCATGCACCTGAACAAGGAATGCCATTTCCCGGACCTGTCGAACCTCTTCGAGCGCACCGATGTGACGCAGCGGTGCAGCCGCTCCTCGGCAAAATTGGCTGGGAAATCGACGCGCAGCTCGCGATGCTCGACGGCCCGCTGCCCGATGTGCCGATCGGGCGGCAGTGCCACGAGCCGTACGAGTGCCCGTTCATGGCCCGCTGCTGGCCCAAAGATCCCGATCACATCATGCGGCTCTACAACATCGGCCCCAAGAAGGGCTGCGACTTCCTGGTGACTGGCGTGAACCGGATCTCCGACCTTCCCGCGACGCAGAAGCTCAACGTCACGCAGAAGCGCCAGATCCGCGCAATGAAAGAGGACCGGCTCGTCGTTGAAGCCACACTTGCACAGGCTCTTGACCGTGGCGCGTCCCTTCCTTGACCAGTGTCGCACGAAGCGCCACGATGTGACGTATGAGGCGGGCCTGAAATGGGCGAAACACGCGTCGATTTGCTTCACCTGCTCGAGGACCTGCGGGACGCCTATCCCGCCTCTCTCGAGGAAACGATCGTCGGCGAGATCGTCGCGAATGCCCTGGACTCCGGGGCGACGATGATTGCGCTCGAAGCGACTCCCGACGCGCTCATCGTGCGCGACAACGGGAGCGGCATGACGCGGGCCGAGCTGCGCCGCTATCATGACCTTGCGGCCAGTGCAAAGACACGCGGTCAGACGATCGGGTTTGCCGGCGTGGGCATTAAGCTCGGCCTGCTCGCGTGCGACGACGTATTCACGGAAACGCGGCGCGGCACTTCGCACATTGCGACAACGTGGCGGCTTGCCTCGCGCCACCGCGCGCCGTGGATCTGGGCATCGCCCGCGGGTCTGATGATCGAGCGCGGCACCGCCGTGCGACTCCGGCCCGCAAACCTGTTATCACCGCTGCTCGATCCCGTATTCCTCCGCGCCACGCTCAGCCGCCACTACGAGCCGCTGCTGGACCCGACCTTCGCCACGGCCCTCGCCGCGCGCTACGCAGATGGCGTCGAATTGCTGGTCAACGGATCGCGTCTTACTCTCACCCAGCCCGCGCTCGCCACGCAAGCCGCTCTCGCCGCGCGCCTAGGTCGCCAGCGGAGGCCGGTGGCGCTGGGTTATCTCGCACGAAGTATCGAGCCGCTACCGGAGACTCGTCGCGGCCTCGCCCTCAGCACCCTTGGGAAAGTGATTGTACGCGGCTGGGACTGGCTGGGCGTGGCGCCGCGTGAGCCGGAGCGCGTGACGGGTCTGGTCGAAGCACCGGGGCTCGCGGCGGCACTGACCCTGAACAAGGGCGACTTCCTCCGAACGGGTAAACGAGGCGCGATCTATCTTGCCTACCGCAAGGCCTTGCAGGAGGCGGTCGCGAGCCAGCTCGCTGCCTGGGGCGATGCGCCCGACCTGCGCAGCAGCGAGCGCAGGAATCGCGTGCTCGAAAGAGACATGGAACGCGCCTTGGCCCAGCTCGCAGGCCAGTTCCCGCTCGTCGCCACGCTCGTTGATTGGCGTCGCGGAGGGCAGAGACGCATACCGTTCGGACCACCTGGCCGGAGCGACGTCACCCTGTTGACTCCCGAAGCCGGTGAGCTGGAATCACGGCCCGGGGTCCGCGCGGAAGCGGGCGCAGAGACCCCGACCCCCGCCGCAGAGCCGCCCCTCCAGAGCGGGGCCGGACCCAAACGACCGGCACACTCCGGGCTCACCATTCGGTTCGAGGCCGCCGCGCCGGACGCACCGCTCGGCCGCCTCGTCGAGTCTACGGTCTGGGTAAACGAATCGCATCCTGCCTACCGGCGAGCCGTCACGACGCATGCGGAACCTTATCACGTTGCGCTGACCGTCGGCCTCACGCTTGCTCCGCTGGCGGCGGAACGCGGCACTATCGAGGAATTCGTCACGGCCTTCTTGGCCTGCTGGGGAGAAACCAACGGCAGGAAGAACGGGCGCCGTCGCTCGCGATGACCCGAGCGCGGGCTCACGCCTTCGCCGAGCCGGCGCCCTTCGCTCGCTCAGGGCAGGCTTTCAGCGCACGGAAACACCTTTCCTACTGCGGTGGCGCCACCACCCGCACCGGCAATACCGTGGCGATCGCGGCGAAGTCGTCGCGATTGCGCGTCATCACCGCCGCACCGTGCAACAGCGCCGTGGCCGCGAGCAGCACGTCGTTACGCAGCGCGCGGAGCCGGCCCGACCCCACGCGCTGCCTGCGAGCCAAAATGTGCAATGCCTGACCCGAGAGAACCCACG
>WNFX01002163.1_pt1 | contig 35876 bp, 23 predicted proteins | sample 5400111 | NCBI WGS metagenome assembly WNFX01 (sample SAMN13153363, study PRJNA577476) | soil metagenome | isolation source: 40 cm soil or saprolite under grassland replicate 1 | place: USA:California | collected 2016-06-15 | reverse complement strand
GTGCAGGCGGGCCCGCCTGCACACCCGCGCCGCCCCAGGGAAGCAGCACACAAGCAGAAAGGAGAAGGCTGGCCTCGGTAACATTTTCAGGTGAGTGAACTGTCGCTCTTCGGTAACATTTTCATATGAGTTGACACGGATGCAAGCCGCCCTTGCTTACTCATATGATGGTGTGCCAATCGCAGGTAGTCGTGCACTCGCCATAATCTTCCCCCGGGAGCGCTCAGGCCGGCTTTGATGGCTGTGCACAGGTCAGCCGCATTTTTCCCCTCAAACCAGGTGCAGCCGCGGCCAATGGCGCTTAATGTATGAGCATCGCTGTTGCCCACCTCCGGCCAGCGGTACACCTCCCGGTTAATGCTCATCGCGATGCGATTACCATAGACGCCACAGAAACTGGCGTTCCAGCTCTCTATACCATCAAGCCAGACACCCCTGGCAGAGTAAATGCGATCCAGCACCTCCCGTTGGCAGCTATGGCGAAAAAAGGGGTTAAGCGGGTGAGCAACGATTGCCATGCCTCCTTGCTCATGGACGAGGTCTATACTACGCTCCATGCTCAGGTGAGGTCGGATAGGGTTCTCGATGAAAAGTGCCAGCAAGTGACCTTGATTCGTGCTAATCTCTTCGCCCACTATGAAGTCGAAGCGATAGTTGCCTCTGGCCCACAGATCACGGGCGCGCAAAGCCCCGTCTATCACATCATGATCGGTGATTGCAATCACATCCAGGCGCGTATTGTACTGGACATGATGGAGAATCTGCTCAATCGTCCCTATACCATCACTGTAGGTACTATGCATATGCAAGTCGGCCTTGCCAAGCTTCCCAGAATGAAACGCCTGCCGTTGGGTCATCTGCCTATGTTTCTGCAAAGTTCTTCTTCCTATTTCTAACAATTATTCCAGCTCTCTATTCCTTCAATCCTATACTCTCCGATTCAAGCGTACTCGAGATATGTTAAGCCTTAGCTTAACGGCCTGTAAAGTTGCTATGAAGGCGCAATAAGCTTGCGACAAAGTGATATCCAGCAGTGATCACTCCTCGAGAACCGCTTCCTCTTCTATCAAGGAAGTACCTACGGGGACGCGTTCTACCATAACAGCAGGATCAACCAGGCTCGCCTGCCGTTGCAGGCAATACTGAAAGCGCTGATAGTCCAATTTGCAGTAGACCTGGCGACCGACACGCCGCGTGCGAATCAAGCCGGCGCGACGTAGTTTGCGCAGATGCCAGGAGACAAGTGGCTGACTGATTCCTAGCAGATCCGTGAGGGCAGTTACAGTAATTTCTTCCTGGTGCGCAAGATGATAGACGATGGTCAGGCGAGCAACGTCGGCCAGCGCTTTCAGCATAATTTTTAGTTCACGCCAGTCGTTCATAAATTACCTTTTGCCCACCAGGTCCCGTCATATAAACTAACATTTTATAAATTTCTGTTTATATATTACCCTGGATGAAAGCGGAGTGTCAAGATGCTAGCCTGATTGTCACCACGAAAAAGGCTCTCCCGAACGGAGAGCCCTGCGTAATAGATTGGTGGGCAGCCAGGGAGTCGAACCCTGAACCTAGCGAGTGAAGTAGAAGCCAATTCCTTTTGTGAAGGGATTAACTTTTAACTTCCCGAACCGGACGTGCGACTTTCACCGCATCCGGCTCTCCAGAAGCTTTATGCAGCTTCCTGCACCCCTTCTCCATGTCCCAGGCATTACCCTGAGCATTTGAATACTATGGGTACTCCGTCACCATGCATCTTACAATGTTTAGGTGATCCCTAAGTTCTTCTATTACCCCGGTCCAAACGTAGGTCCCTCGTTCGTCGCTTAACTCTTTGCCAAGAGTGGCTATAGGGGAAACGTTTAACGGCCCTCTTAATCTCGACCGTTAACCCTATACTTCAGCATAAACCACATTCTGAAGGATGAGCGAATACATCGCCGCGACTGAAGTTCAAGCAGTGTAGCCTTGACCATATCTGGCCTGGCTGCCTGGCTTTAGCCTGTAGCCCCCGATTTATCGTGGGGCTCGGCCTCGCCAGACTTTTAACGACCATGCTATTGTCCCCTTTTCCTTTTCAGGATCAGGTCAGGTCGCGCCTTAACCACACTCGTTCCAGTGGTGCTGTACTTCCACAGCAAGGGTAATAGAAGCGCATAGGCGCGCTTTAAGAGTCGCTTGCTCTGCCATTGAGCTAGCTGCCCATTGTTGACGTAGAGAAGAATATCATACCTGGTCTTCCTCGTCAAGCGCTTTAGGTGGAGGTTCAAGCCTGCCTACCACAGTGCTGAATCCATGAGAGCGACCGCAAGAGTCGCCTAATAGGCATCAAGCTAAGGGAGGATGCGACATGAAAAGCGCGGGCATATTCTGTAGGGGCGGGAGCGGCGTGGGGTGGTGTGGGGGCCTTTATGGCCGCCCGCCTCGCCCTGACGGTCTGCCGTGGTCCAGCAGGATCGCACCCCAGCCACGGGCGACCATAAAGGCCTGCACACCATCCCCCAGATGGCGTCCCCCGCACCGCTCCACCACCCTCGCCCCTACGGATGGTGATGGACTTGTCTTCGGTTGATGCGTCTTGGGCGACCACGAAGGTCGCCCAGACGAAATGTTACTTAAAAATGCTCAGAGGTAGGTATGCCGACACGATCCAGTTGGGTGCGTCCACGATTTCACTGATCTTCAGGTCTACTGCCGCGCCACACAGGCAATAGGCCTGCTCGCGTGTCATATCGTGTTCAGAGGCCAGGTAATCGATCATGTAGCGTATCGCTTGCTGGGAATCCTTGAAAAGATCAGGGCCGTGTGCAGTGGTTACGAAGTAACCGCCCTCATCAGCGACGGTAAGCTTCTTACCCGGCGGGGTAATGAAACGCAGCTCGGGAATGTTCGCACCTTTCATCAAATTAAAGGTAAGGGTCACAGACATCATGGTTTCAATACCGGTGCCATTGACTTCACCATCGCCCTGCGCCGAGTGACAATCCCCACAGGAGAACAGGGCGCCAGGCACCAGGACCGGAAAGAACGCGCGTGAGCCAGGAGTAAGATGGCGGATGTCGATATTGCCGGCATTCTCGCGCGGTGGGATAGTCGTAAAGCGACCTGGCTCACGCGGCGCAACTCCCATCACACCGCAGAATGGCTCGTAGGGGATTTGAATATCCGGTCGAAACTCACAGGTGGTCTCTCCCAGCTTGTAATGGTGCAGGTATGGCTCCGGGAAGTCATCTCCCAGCAATCCGAAACCTGGAATGACGGCATTCCAGCCCCATCCTTTGTGTTTGATGCTGATGATATCGATCACCAGGGCATCACCCGGCTCGGCGCCATCCACGTACACGGGGCCGGTGAGCGGGTGAATGAAGGCGAAATCCAGCGCCCTTACTACCTCCGACGCGGAGTCAGGGCGAACCTGGTTAGCTGAGGCCTCGAGCGTCTCGAACACAACTGTATCGCCAGGCTGGATGTGTACCCGTGGCGGGTAACTATTGTCCCAGAAGGCATGAGGTTGTGTGTCGTCAAGTTGATGGGTAGCCATAGAGTTTCTCCTTTCAAAGGTACTGTTCAGTCACAATGCTACTCTCCCTACTCTTCAAGATAGACCTTGCTGCTGCGCGCCAGAGCTTCTGGGGCGCGCAGGCTCAGGAATATGACTATTACGATCCCAAGCACCAACCAGGCTGCACTGATAGGCACGGCCAGGTTGAGTGGTGGGGGCACCGGGGCAAACTGGAAGTACAACACGATCGCCAGCACGATGAACGGGATGGCGGGTATGATGACATGCCGTACGATATTGAATTCTGCACGATGTTCGCGTTGATAGAAGAATGGCACGGCCAGGCAGGTGGCCATGTAGACCAGGATGATCGGTATAGCGATAATGGTCCCTACCAGCGCAAAGGCCGTCGCCGGACCATACACCAGGCCCGGTAACAGCGTACAGATCACCGCGATGGCCATGGTGATAAAAATGGCAGCGCCGGGCGTGCGAAAGCGATTCGTACGCGCCAGCGTGCCGGGGAGTGTCCTGGCGCGACCCATAGCATAAAGCACACGACTGGCCGCGTTGACGCCAGCGTTGGCATTAGCGAGAGCGCTATTGAGTATAGCTAGACTGACAATGAACTCGAATGGTCCCCACACGCGTGTTGCCATAGTTGCCCAGGGGTCTGGATCACTGAGATAGGTCGCGATTTTGGTGAAGCCCCAGCCTACCACCCCGGCATAGGAGCAAAACACATAAAAGAGGCCAATCAAGACCGCCGCCAGCAGAATGGCACGTGGCACCGTCCGGCGCGGATTCTGTGCCTCCTCTGCCAGGGGAGCGGATGACTCAAAACCGGCAAACGCCAGGAACACGAAGATCATGCCCTGCAGCACGCCTTGCCAGCCTCCCAGGCCAGGCTTAAAGCTCGAAGCAGGGTTAAAAGTCGCCAGGGTATTGCCGCTGCCTGCAGTGACAATCAGCCAGGCCGAGAGCAGCACAAACACGCTAATCTCAATGATCCCCAGCACCACGCCGGTATCTGCAGAGAGCTTGATGCCGAAGTAGGTGAGAGCAAAGATAACCACTGCAAAGAGCATGGCCCAAAATATCCACCCACTGGTGCCTAAAGCGGTGAAGTGAAAATATCGCCTCACGAAATCATCAGAGACCGGCCCCAACACCAGCAACTGAAAGGGCACGATGAGTAGATAGGCCAGGTCAAACGACCAGCCAGTCATCCAACCGACTTGTGCGCCCAGGCCCCGGCTAACATAGGTGAAGTAGCCACCCGCCGATGGAAGATATTTGGCAAAGGCGCCAATACTCAAGGCGATGAAAGAGCAGATGATAAGCGCGATGAAGACAGCGAGTGGTAACGCCCCGCCAGTAAAACCAATGGCGGCGGGACCAAGAGTGAAAGCCACGGCTGAGGCGGGCGCCATGGTCGTGATAGATTGAAACAGCACGCCTGGCAGACCAATGGCATTAGGACGTAGGGTGGTTTGTTCGGGCGATGAAGAGGTGGTTTCAGCGGACATATACTTGCCCCTTTCCTATCCGAGACGATAGAAAAAAGCAGGCAGGAAGCGGGGGCTACCTGCCTATTCCAATGTTGTAGTGCTCCAAAGGGGAGATTTGCCTGTACTGATCAGCAGTCGACCAGTAGAGACCGCACGTCTACAGATTACGTTCACCTACAAATTACATACTCCTACAAGTTACACGCGGAATAACCCGGATGATCTCATCCTTAATAATAAATGATAAGCATCTACAGAGAAAAAGCAAGGGGCCTATCTTACTAATCCTGCTCAAAGCGACTCAGGGCCATTTGCTCCCATTTATATCCGCTTAACAGTCCTGCGGGCCGCGTGCCCATAGTTTCTAGTGATCTGTCTTTGGCTGATTTACCGGGCTGAGAAGGCACTAGAACAACTCGGTGCAGGGGAACCTCGGTATCTCGATCGCCCCCGGAAGGATCTCCAGTATTATAGGAGTAACCCTGACGATAGCCTGCCTGGGGAATAGCTACGCCTACTTTAACAAGCGGCCCAGTTTGTACAGGAAGAGACCTTGAATCGCTTGATGAGACGGCGCTAATAGTAGATGTAAGGTGTACCAGAGGTAACAAAGACGAGGTGCTGCGCTTTGGAATAGCGACGGACCGCACGTGCCGCAGCCGAATGGCCCCTATGACGATAATGCACGCGGCCAGGAGAGCCAGGAAAGGAAGGCCGAGTTCACCCCATATGGGAGGTTGGGAAGTAGCAGAGGCGTTGATCCCCTCGGCCTGTTCCCGGTCATCAGATGTCGCCGTTCCTGTAAACCCATCTGGCAGCCGTCTATGTTTCCTCAGCACGCTAACAATGTAGGGCGAGATGGTGGGGCTGGCTTTGACCACACGAGGAGCTGGTGCTTCGCTGCGATAGAGCAGCATGAATTTAGTTACCTTCGCTGCCCATAATGGCGAACTGGAGGTGCCCACGTAGGGATGTGAAATCGTATAGACCGTACTCAAGCCGCGATCGACGTAGCGATGCCGGATCAGCCCAAACCAGTAGACGATCGCATCTGTATAGGATGGGTAGATGGTGTAGCCATTATGGCCTGAAGGATAGCCGGTGCTGCCGCGTACGCTTCCAGGGTTGCGATCTGAGCGTCCTACCCCTGCAGCTCCATCGTTCGTTTCGACCCACCATACTGCCAGGGCAAAAGCATCATCCACCTTCGCCTTTTGTGAAGCCTGTACCACGACTTTGCCCGTGCCAACCATAGGGCTGCCAAGGCGCGCAAAAATGGCATTGACCGTCGATGCAGGCAGTGTAGGTGGACCAACCACGCTTCCTCTGCTGGCATGACTTGAGGGCTGGGGCTGCAAGAGCAGCGCAACTCCACCACCAACCAGGATTACTATCAGACTGAACAGCAAAAGTTGGAATATCCGCTTATGCGTGTGCCGTTGAGAAAGTATTACTGGGGTGTATCGTTGCTTGCTCATCATGAGTCGGTCTCGCTCTCACTCCTAGAATTTTCATAATAAACCGTGTGCTGCGTCAACTACGTGTACAGAATGATTACCTGGATGTGGATATAACGTGATTGTACCATGCCAATGTGATTTTGTAGCACGAGAGACGTTTACTATAGGTAGTAACTCCCATTAAGTCGTATGCTATGCTATACTATGGTGCACACTATTTGAGACATGGGGAGGTTTCATCATTAGCCCGCTCAATAGCAAAGCAAATACCCAGACAGGGCGATTGGCCTCGCGTACCCTGTTGCATAAACGTTATGTGATTATGCGCGCCATTGGACATGGAGGGATGGCCTCCGTCTACCAGGCGAAAGATCTGAAGCACGGTACAATCTGCGCGGTCAAAGAAATGAGCCTTTCATCGGTTCCTCCACATGAGCACGCGCAGGCTATTCATAATTTCTTGGCAGAGGCTACGATCCTGTCCCGTTTGAATCATCTTAACCTTCCTGCCTTCACCGACTTTTTTACCGAAGGCTCACGCCATTTCCTGGTGATGGAGTACATCGAGGGAAACACGCTTGAGGAGTTGCTTGAGCACAACGGGGGATCTTTTTCTGAACGTCGTGTCCTGGGCTGGGCGCGGCAGCTCTGTGATGTACTCGAGTACCTCCATAGCCAGCAACCACCGGTTATTTTCCGTGATATGAAGCCGGGCAACATTATGCTCAGGCGGGATGGTCGTATTAAGTTGATTGATTTTGGCATCGCACGTATTTTCCGGCACAGTGGGTCACGTGATACACAAATGCTTGGTACACCGGGCTTCGCTCCGCCGGAGCAATACGGTAGCTCACAAACGGATGAACGCTCAGATATTTACTCCCTGGCTATGACACTGTTTCAATTGATGACCAATGCGGTGGTAGAAGATGGATTTGGCTTGCAGGACATCCATGCGACCTATCCCTTCATCTCGCCTGCGGTGGCGCACGCATTGGAGAAAGCGACCGCTCCGGAGCTCGAGAACCGCTACCAGAGCGTCGCAGTGTTCCGGCGAGCACTGCTTGGCGTGGGAACTTTTGTTTTCGAGCAGGGCAACCCTGCTACAACACCAGAAGAACTGGCTGAACTCTGCGCACGTTACCCGGAAGAGGCAGCCGACTACCTGTTTGCAGGCGAGATCGAGTTCTGGCTGCATGAGATTGGCGCATCCGAGCTGGCAAGAGCAACCAAGCGTATTCGCATGACAACCGGCAATCCGGCGGTAGGGGTAGAGAGATTCCTGCAGGTGATGATGGGACCGGGCACCCAGACCTACTCTACAGGACAGGACCGCAGAAGCACAGCCCCAGGTATGCGCTCAACCGGATCGCGCACCAGCCGGGGGGGAAGTCTGCGCCCTGCACCGCAGCCAACTCTCGTCGTTCGCCCGGAGGTAATCGACTTTGGCCAGATCTATCCTGGTATTTCGGCCCCTATGCTGCTGTATATTACCGGCAATCAAGGAACATCAGTGCGCGGGACCATTGAGCCGGTCGAGCCTTGGATCATAGTCAATACAACAACTTTTGATGGCATGAGCACACTCGTGCGGGTGCGAGTTGACAGCACTGATTTACAGGTTATCGGTGCCTCGAGCGAGCCTGTCTCAACGCATTACAAGGGCTCAATTCTAGTGAGACCTGCAGGAGAGGCCAGTATCTATACCATCACTATAGCGCTTGATGTGCTCAGTGACGCTGTTGTGAGCAGCAGCGGGCTCAATAGTCCTTCCCGTCAAGCTGCATCGCAAGGTGGAGCTTTTGAGGACGATGAAGGCGATATAGTAGCGAACGGCAACGTCATGATGGCGCAGCTTACCAATGCTCAGGCCGGTCAATTATATCAGAATGCTCAGCACAGGGTAAAGTTTGGCAAGCCGGGCAGCAGTTCCGTCCCCGGCGGCTGGAACCCCCTGCACGCCTCACCCCAGCAGTATCCATGGCTAAAACGAGGACTGACTTTTGCCGCTGCTTTTATGACAGCCAGTCTCTCATACCTCTTGCTCGCTCATCTACCACCCCTGGCAAGCACCCCTGTATCGCTCTTTCCTTCGAATCAATGGTCTATTGTCGTATTCCTGGGTATGGTACCGCTGGCAACCCTCGGTGCTTTACTCGTTGATTGGGACAGCACATCGAGTATACGAGATAGGATCAATCGCTTCTGCACGGGGTTGAGCGTGACATTGAGTACATTAGGGTTTGGCGCGCTCACGTGGCATGTTCTCTTGCATATGAACATGCCATCACTGCAGTTGTGTGCAATGCTGCTCCTAACTGCAGTCGGAGCCTCCATCGGCACACACCCTATAGTGAGCGAATGGATAATTGACAGGGGTATCTGGACGATGAAGCACATGCGTCCACTCGTCATCGTTGCAGCAGTGTTACTGGGTGGCATCCTGGGCTTGTTATTGACATCGGAGGCTGCACTGGGCTGTTTTACCCCTTTCGGGGTATTGTTTGGAATAGGGATCGCAGTGGCACTTGTATCGCGCGTTGATCGCCTGATAAAACATCCATGACAGCCGCAAAGCCGCCTTTAGTCGTCGTACTCGGCCCAACCGCCTCAGGAAAAAGTGCATTGGCCATCGCCCTCGCGCAGCATTTTCACGGGGAGATCGTCTCGGCAGATTCACGCCAGGTCTACCGGGGTATGGATATTGGCACAGCCAAAGTGACGCCGCAGGAACGCCTGCTGGTCCCACATCACCTGCTGGATGTTGTCGACCCACGGCAGATTTACACGGTCTCCCAATACCAGCAGCAGGCCGTTGAGGCAATTGATGATATTCTGGCACGCGGCTATCAACCGTTCCTTGTTGGCGGATCGCCTCACTACATCCAGGCAGTAGTAGATCACCTCGACCTACCTCGTGTTCCCCCTGATTATGCCCTGCGCGCTCAGTTTGAAACTCGGCCACTAGCGGAGCTGGTTGCACAGCTTGAGGAGATAGATCCACACAGTGCAGCAACAATTGATCGCAACAATCCGCGGCGCGTGATTCGTGCGCTGGAGGTCTGCTTAATCTCTGGAAAACCTTTCTCCCAACAACGAGGTAGAGCGATGGCGCTCTACCGCTGCCTTTTACTGGGCATCTCCTGGCCGCGCGATATACTATACCGGCGTATCGATGCACGAGTCGAAGAACGCATGCAGCAAGGAATGGTGCAAGAAGTATGTGACCTACTTGAATGCGGCATCAGTCACGAACGGCTGGAGTCCTTCGGGCTAGAGTATCGTTTTACCAGTCGCTGGCTGAGGGGCGAGTTTGCGAGCGAGGCCGAAATGGTTACGCGGCTCAAGTACGCTATTCACGATTTCACGCGCCGCCAATTAACGTGGTTCCGCAAAGACAAACGTATTGTGTGGTTGGAAGGTAATGACATAGAACAGGCCATAAGAGAGGTGGAGCGGTTTTATGCCACCCACGTGTCATGATGCGCCTTCGCAGGGCACCCGCTCGCAGCACCCACACGCAGGGCACCCGCAAGGGGTGCCCCTACCATACTACGGCTTCGCCAAGCCGCCGTAGTATGGTAGGGGCTGGGCTTGCCCCAGCCCTGGACTTGCCCCAGCCTTGGACTTGCTTGCCCCAGCCCTGGCAAGCCCCGCCCCTCGTGGATGCTGCTCACTCCTGCATAATTGAAACGGGGACAGGCTCTTGTACTGTGCTCCTGTTGTTGCCATTTGTCCCCGCGGCAGGCGGAGTTGGCAGATTGCTCTCCGCTACCATACCGCCATCCATATAGACATGGTAAGGGAACATAGCAGGCTCAAACTCACTGTTATGTGACATGAGTAGCACCTGTTCAAAATGCAGGCTGAGCATTTCACCTGTGACAATATCTACCAGTGCGCGGCTATGAGCGCGATCCAGCGAGCTTAATGGTTCATCCAGCAGCATGAAACCAGGCGTAAGTTCCAGCTCGCGTGGGAGCGCAGCAATTGTAAAGGCCAGGCGCAATGCCAGCGAAAGCTGGTCGGCAGTTCCACCAGAAAGAGCCGACAGCGGAAGGTACTCACCGGCAGAGGATTCCCAGACGTGTAGTTGCAAAGTCCCTCCGCTGGCGCTTTCTTCCTCCGGGTCGGTCGTCAGGCGAATGTCGCGGTAGCGTCCACAGGTGAGCAGTGGAACGAGCTGTTGCATATAATACTCAGTACGTGGGAGCACCTTCTGCACCAGGCGTTCGTTCAAAACCTTCACCATCAAGCCGCCACGTGTCTTCGTCTGGTAGTTGCGCTCCTGCAGTTCCATACGTATACGAGCCTGCTCTAGATCGAGCCTGCTATCACCTACCTGCAGCCTCGTGCTGAGTTCCAGTTCTCGTTCTTCAAGCCGGTGTAGTTCCTGCTCTTTGGCCACGTGCTCTTCCTGCAGCTGGCTGCGGTCCTGTGTAGAGTATTCGCCTACTAATGGCCAGACAGCAACAATATCGGCAACACTATACCCTTTCGCCGGGGGGCGATTGCGCTGCACCAGCATCGCGGCGATGCGCTCCTGCGCCTCTTCTATCTCCTGGCGGCATAGCTCTATTTTTGCTTTGGAAGCACCTTCCTGGAGTTGCAACTCTTCAAGTTTTTGCAGGATGCCTCCCTCGTGAGCCTCTTGCAATTCATGCTGGCAGCGTGCACGTAACCCTACAAGAGCATCAGCAAAGGGGTTTAGAGGCACAATCCAGCTGCCAAGGGAGCTGCTGAACTTCGCCAGTTGCCGGTAGAGTTCAGATAGTGATTCCTGATGTTGTTTCAAACTGGAGACATACATTGAGTGCCGGAGCTGAAGTTCTATGCGGTGCCCCAGGGTGATCTGCAAAACCTCCAGCTGCTTGCGTGCGGTTACCTCAGCATTATGAGATGCCGTCTGACCATAAGGAATACCCAGGGGGTGCACACGCTGGCGCAAGGAGTTCTGTAAACCGCTTAGAGCATCATATAGCGCTGCCTTTTGTTCGCGAGCAAGCTCGATCTGTCGCGCGGGGTTGTAGGTTTGAAAGCGCTCATGGCGCTCCTCTATAATCCGTTTGCGAGTAAGGAGAGCATTTAGCGCGTCACGGCATACACGGATTTCCTTGCTTATATCTGGCATAACCTCTATCTTTGCACTGATGGCTACCAGCGCCCGCTCAGTATCCTTAAGAGCAGCCTCGATAAGCGTATCCAGTTCCAGACCGTTTTCCTGCAGTGGTATACCTGCTCCAGCCTCGGGAGAGTCCGAGGGATTCGTAGCTTCCGGGGTGGACGTGACCACAAGCTTATCAAATGCTGGTATTGGCAGCCCCTCCTGGCTCGCCAGCATCACGATCTCTTGATAGATTCGCTCTAAAGCTGCCTTGGCGGCGGCTAAAGAAGGCACTGTAGGAGAGGTGTCAATGGTCTCGTCCAGGGTTTCCTGCTTGTACTGCTCCTCCAAGCGTGCGCATTCCTTGCGTAGTGCTGCTACTGCCTCGATCGTCACATTGACTTGATTGCGAGCAGTGAGGGCCTCCGTGCGCAGTCTGGTCATCTGCTGTTGAATGTCAGCCAGGCTCTCTCCCTGGTCGGACAGGCGCTCGAGGAGAAGCGCCGCCTCTTCAACGGACTGGGGAACTTTGCCTCCAAGCGAGCGAATCTCACGTTCAACCTGCGCAAGCGCATCCAGCTTTCCTCCCATGCGCCCAGCGGCTTCGCGCGCAGCTACCATCATACCAATCTGGCCGATGGCTTGTTGCATGCGCTGGTCAGCCTCCTGTTCATTTTCGTGGGCTTTGAGATAAATTTGCAGGCAGAACCCGGCAGCTACGACCGCTAAGAATGCAAGCACACCCAGAATAGTGGCGGGTATGTAGGCGTGGTTGAAAATTCCAACCATGCCCGCAAGAATACCGAATAGCAGTATTGCCGCGCAGCAAAAGATCACAAAGCCCAACCGCGTCCTTGCATCCCTATGTGCTTCCTGCACTTCACGGGTCAGTTGCTCCTGCTGCTGGTGAGCGACCATAACGTGCTGTCCCGCTTCCTGCAGTCCCTGCGATAGGCCTTTTACGCGCTGCCATTCCTCAAGTTGGCGGCGCATGCTGAGCTGGCGCCAGCTCATCTCCATTTCATCAGCCCGTTGTTGAGCCTGTTTCGTCTCAGCTTCGACCAGCACAAGTTCCTGTTCGGTCTCTTGCAATTCCTTCTGCATAATTGCAAGTTGTGCACTATGCTCCTCTGCCAGCCCCGCCTGCATAATGCGTTTGGCGTACCGAGCTTTTGCCTGGCGAAAAGTTGCTACTCGTTCAGACAAGCGTTTTAAGCGAGGTAGGCGCGTTTCCAGGCGCGGGCGCTCCGCTTGTTGCTCTTCCAGTTCGCGCTGGGTTTGCTGGATCTGATCTATTTGCGTTTGCGCATGAGCGATCTGCTCATCAAGCTCCTTCAGTTCATCAATAGCGGGCTTTTGCGCTTTTAGTTCCTGCTCGAGCTGCCTGATCATGCGGTCAATATTGATCAAGTCTTCGCTCATGCGTAAAAGGGTAGCAAACGAACCGGTCAGGTCTTCCAGGTCATGTACACGATGCTCTAGTGCAGGCAACTCTTCCCGTTCGCGCCGGTCTAGTTCGGTTATTTGTCGTTCAAGTTCGGGAGTCACCCTGAACTGCTCAGCCAGGCGCGTCAGTGTTTCAAGTCCCAGCAGCTTACGCACTGTGGCTTCTCGCTCACTACCAAGCAGCCTCTCCAGGCGGTTCAGATCCTTTTGCTCAACAAGACAAGTGTTACGCAGCGTTTCACTGTCCATGCTCCCCATCTCAGCGATAATACGGCTATTGGCTGAACTGACATCGGTGATAGCTGCCTCTTCGGGCATACCTAATCTCTGTATATACAACGTCACCTGTTGCCCTTGTCCGCGTTCGATACCGCGTGTGATCGTCATCTCTGTAACGCCAATCGACAGCGTCAACGTCACCGCGGCACGCGGTGAGCCATAGGATATCAGGTCATCCAGCGTGCGCCTTCTCTGTTCAGAAACGAGAGATTCACCGTAGAGAGCAAAGTAGATACTTTCAAATAATGTTGACTTGCCTGCTTCGTTTGGACCTTGAATGAGAATACTGCCCCGCTGTGGGAAGTGCAGGTTGACCTTTCGCAAAAGCCTGAAATTTTCGACTGCCAGATACTTAAGGATAATCATGCGCTCACTCCATTCATAGCAACCTTACCTTCTACCTTCTACTTTTTTCCTCATCCATGGCTGCCAGCAACTCTTCTCTGGTCGCTTGCAAGGCTTTCTTTTCTTGCTCGTCCTGTGCAGCAGCAATCCATTCTTCTGCTAAAGCCTCGAGTTCCTCGCGCAGGGAGAGACGTTCCCCGATTTCAGTAGGAGAGCCTTCTTGCTCGGGCAGGAGCGACAGAGCACTATCATCGATAATCAAAGCGAAACAATGTTCCTCGCCATAGCGCCGTATCTGGTTGAAATCCAATTGATGGTATTGTCCAAGCGTAAGTGGACCTTCCAGCCGGAGCTGCACCAGCGCCTGCGGGTCGCACAGTGGGCGCAGTTGCTCAATTACACGCCCGGTGCCACCCGGCCACAATTCGCTTGTGTTCACTACCAGACGTCGCAATGGCAAAGAGTCTACGGGGATATGGTTACACCAACGAATACCGTCAGTGGCTAGCCCTAAAAAGACGAAGCCCGGATTATCATCAAGATCTCCAAAGTCGAAATGTTGCGTAGCTCCAGCAACAATTACATTACATTGACCAATACGGAGCCGGCGATGCATGTGATGGTAGCCGGCCAGTATATGCTGAAACTTTGTCTGCTTTGCAATACTGGCTCGGCCAACCTGCGCTCGTGTATCCAGCGGGGATGAACCTGCCCCCAGGCCCTCGATTGGTGCATGTAAAACAAGCAGTGAAATAGCAGTGCCCTCAATGTCGTCCTGCACCCGCAGGTGAGCGAGTGGGTCACCTACTTGATCGCTCACCACTGCCAGGCCGCAGATGCCAACACGCACACCCTGTACGTCAAAAATGACGGGTTCCATAGGAGTTGTGGTCTTTGCAGTCGCTCTATCACTCTGTGGAGCAAAATAATGGAGCGCACCCAGGCGTGCAAAACTAATCTGAGGGGCAGGAGAGACCCTATCCGGCGTAGAGTGAGCACTTATCGGGGTATCATGAACCCCGCCAAGGGCAAAAGTGCGAATACTTGCCTTCCGCAGCTGCGCCAGGCGCTCCGCTACAAAGCTGCGATCCCGTTCATCCGGATTGGCTGTATCAAACAAGTCGCCTGCTTGAATGAAAAGATCAACACCCTGGTTCACAGCAAAATCAGTCGCCATCTGAAAGGCATGACGCAGTCGCTGTCGACACTCTTCGCGTTTACGAGGATGTTGACTCAGTCCAGCATAGCCGAGATGGTTATCGGCCGTGAGTACAACGGTGACCACACCTTCCATTTGTTGTACTTCACCAGGCTCGGATACCGGACCCGGATCCAGGTTCTCCTCTACATCATTCTCTGCCATGTTTCACCACTTCTGTTCTCTGTTACCGAAGCAATTCACAAAACCAGTCCATTTCTACATTGTAACGTTTGAGCAGCAGCAATCATAGAAAAAGGGACTATTTGGGGGATAATATAGATGATTGCAGAGCAAGCGCATATAAAAGGACAAATATATACAAAAGTACTTGATTAGACCTCGATCATGGACACAGATCAAAAAGAAAACGTAATATGTATGGACGGTGTTGGCAAGGTGGGCCTGGTGACCAGCTAAAAGTTATTGAGACGGGAGGAAAGTGGTGGGAGCAATACACATTGAACGAGAGAGTGAAAACAGAAGGCTCCTCCTATCCTTTGTGATGAGCATTCAAGAGCGTGACCTTGTGACCTACGAGCATTCGCGCAGGGTGGCGACCTATGCTTACAGATTAGCTCGTCATTTAGGTTGGAGCAGGCGAGAAGCGAGCAACCTGGCATTGGCCGCGCTGGTACATGACCTGGGTAAGACGTGGATCGCCAATAATATCCTTAATAAGTCGGCGGCATTATCCGACGAGGAACGACGAACGATAGAACGCCACCCGGTGATAGGCGCTCGCATCCTGATAGGCTGTGATGTCGACCCTTTCTACGTGGAGACTGTGCTTCATCACCACGAGGCATGGGATGGGCATGGCTATCCTGCAGGATTACGGGGCGAAGACATCCCACCTGGCGCACGGATTCTGGCCGTGGCGGATGTCTATGACGCCTTGACCACAGAACGGCCCTATAAAGCTCCACTCTCGCGGGATGCAGCTCGCGAACGGCTCCTATCGGACTCCACAACTAAATTCGATCCAGCGGTCGTGCAGGCCTTTCTGAGGCTGCTCGACTCACACCCCAATTTCATCCTCGGCAGCCTGTCAGTGAAACTGGCACGTCGCCCACCGCACCTGGCAGGCATCTAACAGGAACAAGATTGACCTCAAGAAACCACGCGTGCGCTCGTTCTGAGCATTGTCAAAAACCTGCTCTGCTGATCCTTCCTCTACAATAACGCCCTTATCCATAAAGATCACGTCATCGGCCACCTCGCGGGCAAAGCCCATCTCATGTGTCACTACCACCATCGTCATTCCTTCCTCGGCAAGCTGGCGCATTACCTTGAGCACTTCGCCGACCAGTTCTGGATCAAGCGCCGAGGTAGCTTCGTCGAAAAGCATCAATTTCGGATTCATGGCGAGCGCACGGGCGATGGCCACGCGCTGCTGTTGACCACCAGAGAGCTTGTGCGGATAGGTATTGGCTTTCTCAGCGAGGCCGACTTTCTCAAGCAAAGCCACGGCACGATCAATCACCTCGTCCCTGGGTTGATGCAGGACGTGGATAGGTGCCTCGATCACATTCTCTAGCGCCGTCATGTGAGCAAACAGGTTAAAGCGCTGAAAAACAAAGCCTACCTGAGAGCGCATACGAGCAATATTAGCCTCGTTATCTTCCACCAGCCGCCCGTTCTGCTCACGATACCCCACCAGTTGGCCCGCGACATATATACGTCCACTATCGATCTTCTCCAGGTGGTTAATGCAGCGCAGCATTGTTGTTTTTCCGGAGCCGCTCGGGCCAATAATCACCACGACCTGCCTGCGCTTCACAGAGAGATCAACACCGTTCAACACCGTCAGGCTACCAAAGCGTTTAACGACATCCTCGGCATGTACCATTTCACTTTCGTTCGTCGTTGCAAGCTGAACTCGTTCCATACTCATAACGCCTCCTTATCCTAACGCCCGCTCACCAGCGTACCGCCAGAGCGTGAACCGCCGAATCCTACCAGGCGCTGTGCTAAGCTCTTTCTGTCCTCCAGATCGATCTTCACCTGCACGCGGTCGGGGTCCAGGCGATTCTCAATCCAACCCTGGATATAGGTCCACACAGTCGTCAGCAAGAGGTAATAGACCGTGGCAACAATCAGCAGCTCAAAGATGACGAACGCCTGCGAACCGTAGACCTCCGCGCTGCCAGTGAGTTCCTGCAGGCCAATGACCGAAGCGATGGAGGTCGTCTTGAGCATGTTGTTGAATTCGTTGCCTAATGGTGGCACAATGACGCGCGCCGCCTGGGGCAGTACAACGCGGCGCATAGCAAGTGGATAGCGCATACCCAGCGATTTTGCCGCCTCCATCTGGCCGGGGTCCACCGAAGTAATGGCAGCGCGGATGATCTCCGCCATGTATGCACCCTCGTTCAGCGAGAAAGCCACGAGGATACATGCCCAGTCAGGCAGTAGTAAGGAAGGAAAGATCTTTGGCAGACCATCCCACAGGAGTAATACCTGCACCAGTAGAGGGCTGCCTCGAAAGAACCAGATATATGCACCAGCTACCCACGAAAGCCCCCGAAAACGCGACATGCGCATCAGCGCCAGAAAAAGGCCCAGTATGACACCGCAGGTTTGGGCGACAACCGACAACCACAGCGTTGTCCAGGCCGCATTGAGGAAGATTAAATTAGGATCCTGAAAAAGAAAATGCCAGACAACATCCCAGCGAAACACGAGGCACCTCCTGAGAAACGGGCATTGTCGAATGTTGCCCATGGGCATGAGATAAAAGGCTTCCAGGCCTATTCTAACATACCTGGTCCGCCTGGGCTATAGCAAAGCTAGTACTCCTGGCTCCGCCGGGCAGCATTGGATGAGAGAACGATTCCTGGAAGTCTCCATGCTCCTTGATAGTACGCCAATCGGCAATTTCTTCAGAGAAGGGTCACGCTATCAGGCGAACACGACACGGCGGTCGACTGCTGTGAGTTCCTCATTGGTAAGACCCCACTTCAAGATGAGCTTATGATAGGTGCCATCGGCCTTCAACTGGTTGTAAGCCGTCTGCACAGCATTGAACATCGAGGTATCCCCCTTGCGTATGACGATACCTTCAGGGCCTGCGCCGATAACCGAGCCACCAACCTCAAAGTGACCAGGATTCTGCTTAATGTAGTAGTCCGTAACCGGTGAGTCCTGGTAAGTTGCTACAACACGGTTATTCACCAGCAACTGCACCACGGCTGTCTGATCTTGCAACACGGTTAGCTTGATGGCGGGCTTGCCCTTACTTGTACAAGCCTTGCTTGCTGTCTGCAAATCGGTCTGCTCTATCGTGGCATCCTGCACGCCGACAGCCAGCCCACACAGGTCAGCCGGGCTCTTAATGTTATGGGGATTACCCATCTGCACCAACAACGACTCGCCAGCATTGAAGTACGGTATAAAGTCGACCTTCTTTTGTCGCTCAGGAGTCACGCTCACCGCGGACATCACAACATCAAAGCGCTTGGCTGCCAGGTCGTCGATGATAGTAGTGAATTTCGTCGTCACAATTTTTGCCTGCAGGCCCATACGTTGGGCAACCGCGGTAATCAAATCGACGTCAAAGCCAGCAGCTTTGTTGGTCGTAGTGTCAATGTACTCCTGTGGAGGATAGGTGGTATCGCTCCCCACAGTCAACATGCCTGGGGTGATCAGGTCATTAGGGGGTGCAACGGTCGGCGTTGCAGGATTAGGTGTAGGGACACCTCCAGTGGTAGTGTTATTGCCACATGCTGCAAGCAGCAGGCAAAGCACTATTATAAGGCCCGCTACTACCAGGCCAGAAGGAGCGCGTTGCCCTCGCGCCTTAAAGCAAATAAATCTCATAAACTGACCTCCTCGGATATAAAAATATAGCGTTGAAATTAAAGTTAGTGTAACACAGCTACCAGGCAGTGACAAGCAAACCCGGTCAAAAACCCTTTTTCTGTGCCACTTACTTGTAATTACGATCTTTCACCGCTGCATGTCACTAAGAAATAAATGACTTAGTAGTTACTCGGGACTCCTCACCACCTTCGGTGGTTCGCAAGAGGTGTTTCCTGCGGGCCTGGCAGCCGCGGCGGCTGCCAGGCCCGCAGGAAACACGACGTGAGCCGCCGTAGGCGGCGAGGAGTCAGGCACCTGAGGAGTTACATGACTTATTTAAAATGTGCTACTTGCAATTTGCACGACATTGCAAGTCAAATGTATCAAAATATATTGCCTCTGGACATATCTTGTAGTGCTCTTGTAAAAAAAGAGTGAAACATAGTGTTTCTAAGCGTATTGTGTGATACACTAGAGGCAGCGCAGGGGAGAGGGTTGTAGGAGCAAGCTTATTTCTGTCTAATTTAGAGTGGAATCGCCCCTACACTTCCTCAAAGTCTCAAACGCCCATATTTTTTCATGAACCATACTTTATAGGACGAGAGCGGCATGTCCATTTTATTTGATCGTAGTGTGTGCTGTGATTTGAACGAAACAATTTCGCGTGAGTGGCTGGTGACGAACGGCCTGGGAGGATACGCAGCAGGGACAATCGCCGGTGTATTGACGCGTATGCACCATGGCTTACTTGTGGCCTCGCCGCTTGATACAGCCTCGCCGCAGCTCCTGTTGGCGAAGATCGATGAAGAGGTTGTGTTCGATCAGCGTACCTATTATCTGGGTACTAACGAGTATCGCGATGGTACGCTCAATCCTTCTGGCTTTGTACACCTGGAAACATTTCGCCTGGAAGAAGGCTTTCCCATCTTTACCTACCGTTTAGGAGGCATCGATGGCATTATGCTCGAAAAACGTATCTGGATGCCTCGCGGCTATAATACAACCTGCATCCAATATCGTGTCGTGCGCACTACTGACACCCATACATGGGATCATGCAAGCAGAACAACAACTAACGGTTATACACGCCATCAAGGCTATACAGAAGCAGCGCAGCGCGCAATCGTCCTGACACTCTTACCATTTTCTGCCTATCGCCCGCATCATCAACCACAATATGGAAATAAAGACTGGCATTTTCAGGTATATGTGCACCCGACATATGAGACGTACAAAGGCGAGCAACAACAGCTGGTACTACCTGAAGGTGTAGCAGGCTGTACCATCCGCGCGTGGGATGGAGCGCATCCATATCATATCTTAGCTGTTGGTCATCCCGAGAGCCAGGTCACCTTTATTCCCACGGGCGTGTGGTACTGGAGTTTCTTGTGCAGGCATGACCTGGCAGCCGGGCTTCCACCGACAGACGACCTCTACCTTCCTGGTGTCTTTCGCGCCAGGCTCTGGCCCGGTGAGGACGCGGCATTGACGATCACTGCCAGCGCAGAAGAGTTTTCTGAACAGATGCTCGGCCCCAAGCAGCACAATCTCTCCTACAAGCGCGCTGTAGAGCGACAACTCAATATTTCGCATCCGCAGCGTTACTTTGGTGAGGGAGGCGAAACGGTGCAGCAACTGCCGGTACTCCCGGTCATAACAAACCATGATCCCTACGCTCAAGGCGAGGAGTTCTTACGACTCCTCCTGCAGGCAGGTGATCATTTCCTGGCAAGGCGCACTTCCCCACGAAGCGATTCTGCTGACACACTTTTTTCGCTTTTCAATAGTGTAGAGAGTATCCCAGTCGTGTTTGCAAACTATTTCAATATGGAAGAGCATACTCGTGATTCCTTGATTGCTCTTCCCGGGCTGATGCTTGCTACAGGCCGTTATGATGAAGCTCGCTGCTTACTGCGTGGTTTCGCGCGCTTCTTCAAACAAGGGATACTACCAGATCGCTTGCCAACACCAGAACATCCTTTGGAAGAGAGCGACTATGGCAGTGTTGACACAACTCTCTGGTACTTTTACAGTCTCGATTACTACTTCCGGGTTGCTCATGACCACAAGCTTCTTGAAGAACTCTTTCCTCGCCTCGCTGAGTGCATCAATTGGTATTTGCAGGGCACTTTCAATGGCACCCGGGTCGATAACAGCGATGGCTTGTTATACGCGCAGTGGCCCGGCAAAGCACTTACCTGGATGAATGCCACGATTAACGATGTTCCTGTCACACCCCGCCAGGGAAAACCGGTCGAGGTCAACGCCCTGTGGTACCATGCACTTTCTCTCATGCATGAATGGTCACAATACCTCTACCGTACAGGACATATCAACTATACCACTCTCTCTTACCAGGAACTGAGCCTCCACTGCAAACGGAGCTTTCAGCAGCGCTTCTGGTACGCTCCCGGCAGCTACCTCTATGACGTGATCGATGGGCCGGATAGCAACGATACAACTTTTCGCCCTAACCAGTTGTTAGCACTTTCACTGCGTTATCCAATTTTGGACAGCGAGTATCGATCTGTCGTGCTCGATCTCATTACCCAGCATCTGCTAACGCCGCCGGGCTTGCGCACATTGGCACCATACGAACCGGGCTACCTGGGTCGCCTGCAAGGAAATTTGGAAGACCTGCAGCGAGCGCTTCACCAGGGAAGTGTTTGGTCCTGGTTGATCGGTCCTTATGTAGATGCCTGGCTCAATGTGTATGGATCATCTCCTACTCTTACACTTTCTGAAGCGCAGGACAAGGAACTACAGCAGGAGCACTTGCAGCAATTGCAGCACAAGGGTCTCGAAATCCTTGAGCCATTCCGCAAGCAAATCAGTGAAGGTATATTAGGCATGATCGGGAGCACATTTTCTGGCGATGCTCCTCACGATAGAGGCTACAGAGCCGCTTCCGCTCTCGATATTGGCGAAATACTGCGAGTGTATAATCTCTTCGCTCAAACTGATATCGGAAATGCCAGCCGGACATTCTCAATCCATATATCGACTTTCCGGTAAGTTCCAGGAAGTCGTTCCGCTTTTGCACACTTTTCCCCCAGGTTATCCACAGTCACTGTGGATAACCTGGCACTTTTTTTACATCTTTCTCAAAATATTCACCTTTCATACAGTAAAGCGGGGACGCGTAGTTTTCCACATTCATGGTGGATAAGTTTTCCACACTATCCACCGAAGGAGGGAGAATTGGCTAGTTCTCCACATTCATGGTGGATAAGTTTTCCACACTATCCACCAGGGTAATGGGAACTGCTCAGCAGGGGGAGCGGAGGACGCAGACGCCATCTGCGGGATGGTGTGCCCTGGCCAGAGCAAGATGGCAAATGAGCCTGGGGCTCATAGGACGCACTTCCCTCGCTCGTCGCAGATGACACAGGAAAGGTACTGAGCAGTTACAGATGCATACACCTGCAGGTGGTGGATAAACCGGCTCAAAGTGTGGACAACTCATTAAAAATGTGTAAAAACCTCGTTGATGATTTCTTGCACATTTTGCTTATCTACATCCATGGTGGATAAGTTGTCCACTGTTACCATAGTGGTGGACAACCCCGGCTAGAGATCCACATTGGGGGTGGACAACTTATCCACCCCGTTACTGCTCTCACTAAAAATGAAGCAGTTTATCCCCATTACCTTCATTGTTATCCCCCTCCAATCCACCTTGTCTCCCTTCTTATCCACTACACTCCCGCTTTGGGACAAGGTATTAAAAAACTATGAAAACCTCTCACCAGGCTAGTACAGGCATACATGAAAAAGACCTCCTTGAGGTTGTTTGGGATTTTATCCACTTATCCACAGGGCCTATTACTACTGCGGTAATATACTTAATTAAATAAGATAGAATCTAACAGTATATAGAGGTTGTGGAAAAGTGGATGACGTTGCTTCTCGCAATCTGTTTGCTTGCTGTCTTTCCTGGCAACCTGGCACGTCCGTTGACGTATAAGTCAGTAGTACAAATAGGGTATCTATTAGTATGACTTTGAACAATTGGATATTATGACGCGACTTTCTGGAATATTGCTCGTTATATTGTGTGTGAGACTCAGGTAGATATGAGCAACGGCCCGGTCGCAGCGAGAATGTCTTGTCGAAGGAAAAAGCATGGCGTCTATCATTGACACGATCAAGGCTAAAATCGACGTGGTGGAGGAAATTGGCCTGGTAGTTGCTTTACAGAAATCCGGCAGGTCATTCAAAGGACTCTGCCCGTTTCACAATGAGCGTACGCCATCGTTCCATGTATTTGCAGAGTCACAAACCTGGCACTGCTTCGGATGCAATGAGGGCGGCGATGTCTTTACCTTTGTACAGAAGCAGCAAGGGTTGGAGTTTCGCGATGCACTCGCCTATCTGGCAGAAAAAGCAGGTGTCTCAATTGAAGACAATGGCACGCGCAACCCGGAGGAAGAGCGTGAGGCGAGTGCCATCAAGGAACGCCTGCGCAAGCTGAACGAAGACGCGCTGCTCTGGTTTCATCAGATGCTCTTGCGTGCGAAAGATGCAACTGAGGCTCGCGCTTACATTCAAAGTCGCGGTATCTCGTCTGACTCTGTGATTGCCTTCGGGCTGGGTTATGCACCCAATCAAGGGAATGCGTTGAGCAGCTTTCTTCTTGGACGAGGCTATGCCGAGTATGAACTGGTGAATGGGGGCCTGGCTCGAACGCGTGAGGGCGCCGGGAATACTGGTGGCGTGGGAAGTGTTGAAGGTACCGGGGAAGCAAGTGGTGGGGTATATGATTACTTCAGGCAGCGTATTATCTTTCCCATCCGGGACACGCGAGGTAGAGTGATTGGCTTTGGGGGACGTGCGCTGGGCGACGGTCAACCAAAGTATCTCAACTCACCACAGACAGTACTGTTTGAGAAGAACAGCGTACTCTATGCCCTTGATCTGGCGAAGGATGCGATTAAACTCGCAAAACAGGCCATCATCGTCGAAGGGTATGTAGATGCGATCATTGCTCACCAGCATGGAACCAGGCAAACGGTGGCATGCATCGGTAGTGCCATTACGGAAAAGCACATTCAACAGCTTAAGAAACTGACAAAACAGGTGACGCTGGCCCTGGATCCTGATGCAGCAGGGGCGACAGCAACCGAGCATGGCATACAAGAGGCACTGAAAGCCTTTGATCGCAGTGTTGTTCCTGTACCCCTGGCAGCAGATGAACACAGAACAGGGACCAGAAAGGAAGGTAAGCGCAATGAGCCGCGCGGCATGATTCGCCTGGAAGAGCAGGTCGATGCCGAGATCAATGTGTTACAACTTCCACCTGGCCAGGATCCAGACGAAGTGATTCGACAAGATTTCTCGTTGTGGTCCTACGCAGTTGCTCATCCTATCGCACTGGTGGATTATTACTTTGTAGCTAAAACGGCGAACCTGGATTTGCGACAACCGGGAGGTAAAACAGAGGCTGCCAGGCGTCTACTTCCAGTGATAGCTATGATCTCTGACCGCGTCAAGCGCGATGCCTACATCCGCAAACTGGCCACGATGATCGCCGTTGATGAGCGCAGCCTGCATGATGAACTACGTCGAGTGCTAAGGAAACAGGCAAATCCTGCTGTGATAGCCGTGTTTTCTGATCCGATGGGGCCGCGCTCAATTCAAGGAACACTGGGACGACAGCGTCCTATAACTAAAGAGGACGGGCGGGAGGACGCGATTGAGCCTGCCGAACCGGCCAAGGAAAAGAGCAACAGGGAAGAACAGGAACAACAAATTTACGCACTTGACAGGAACTGGCAGAGTAGGTTACAATGGGAAGACTACCTGATTGGGCTACTCTTGCAAAATCCTGGGTTAAGTCAGTATGTTTGTGGTATAATAAACGATGGTGACTTTGCCGGGACAGACACGCGAGAGTTGTACCGCATTCTCAACTCTGTTTATCAACGTGGTTCTTCCCCCTTACATCAATCCTTTGAGCAGTATGTGCCTTCTGCGTTGCTGGCAACAATTGCTAGAGCACGTGAAAGTGTAGAGTCGAAGTCGTCTCTGAGTGGTACAAGTCTGGTCAAGGATGCGATGCAATGCGCTACACGACTCAAGCGCATACGATTATTACAATTGAATACGGAATTACGCTATCTTATGAGTGAAGCAAACGAAGCTGGCGATGCTGAGTCGATGCGACAGTTCCAACAACAACTGTTAGCAATTCACCGGCAGCTGCGTACTATTGACTCGGCGATGCATTTGCACGGTTAATCTCATTCAACGTGTGTCCATTATGACTCGTCGAGACGAAAAGCCTAATCATTTTATCGAATTGGATCAGAAAGCAGGCACTATTATTCGTTTTGTTTATCACCTTGGACCTGTTTTCTGAAGGGGGGATGCCAGAATGGTGAATCAGGAACAAGATGTAATTGATCGTGTACACAATGAGCGCATTAACACTGGACAACTAAGAGATGTGTTCCTCGAACCTTTTACAGAGTCCATGTTAAGCGATTCGGGAAATGTCTTTGATATCGATACTGTGGGACATCATGCTCATGCTGCCACTGGTGGAAGCCTTGTGACCTCCACCAATGTAGGTGAGTCATATGACCTGTTTTCTAAGCTACAGGACGAAGAGCCTATGGATGCCCTGGATGCGACAAAAGAGCCACCGGTGGATTGGGAACCTGGACCTGAGGATGAAATGGATGCTGAGGTTATGGCCAATGCCAAGTGGGATGAACTGCATGATGGCTTTGGCATTGTAGTTGCTGATTTGGAGAGCAGCCTGGACGATCCTGTGCGCATGTACCTGCGCGAGATTGGCCGTGTTCCTCTGCTCTCGGCGGAGGAAGAGGTAAAGCTCGCACAGCGTATGGAGCGCGGAAAGGCAGAGCGTCTAAAGCCTTTGGCCAACCGCCGTCTGATCGATGACGGGGAGGAAGCGCAGCGTCGCTTGACTGAAGCAAATCTGCGTCTCGTTGTCAGTGTGGCGAAAAAGTATATCGGCCGTGGCATGAGCCTGCTGGATCTGATCCAGGAGGGTAATATTGGCCTGATCCGAGCGGTAGAGAAGTTTGACTATACCAAGGGCTACAAATTCAGTACGTACGCTACCTGGTGGATCCGCCAGGCCATTACTCGCGCGATCGCGGATCAAGCTCGCACTATTCGTATCCCCGTGCATATGGTGGAGACGATCAACCGCTTGATTCGCATCAGCCGCCGCCTACTGCAAGACCTTGGGCGCGAACCAACGTCCGAGGAGATTGCTGAGCAGATGGATATTACTGCTGAGAAAGTGCGGGAGATCATCAAGGTCAGCCAGGAACCGGTGAGCCTGGAGACGCCGATCGGCGAGGAAGATGATAGTCATCTCGGCGATTTCATCGAGGATCACACGGCCCTGGCGCCTGCGGATGCCGCCAGCCATCAACTGCTCAAAGAGCAGGTGGAGGATGTGCTCGATAGCTTGACCGAGCGCGAGCGCAAGGTGCTGCAACTGCGCTTTGGCCTGGATGATGGCCGCAGCCGTACCCTGGAAGAGGTGGGCAAAGAGTTCCATGTGACCCGCGAACGCATTCGCCAGATCGAAGCTAAGGCCCTGCGCAAGCTGCGCCATCCCAGCCGCAGCCGCAAGCTCAAGGATTACCTGGATTAGCAGGCAAAAGCTGTAAACTTCGGGGTGCGACACTGTCGCACCCCAATTTTTTCTCCCGGTGTCAAACTTCCTCAAGGGTTAGTGACCCTGTTGATTTCAAAATTCCTTCTCCTGAGAGCATGTCTGATTCTCAGAGTCTTCGCCCTCTCTCGCGCGGCGAAGCCGCGCAAAGGCGAGCGCCGCGGGCGCGAGCAAGCAATCGTGATGGCAAGCAGATGGACTCTGAAACAATGATTGCATGAGCGTCAGTTGTACTCCATGCGGATTGTCGCACGATATGACCCCAATCGTGACTCTGGAACAATGATTGCATGAGCGTCAATTGTACCCATCAGAGGTATGGCCTGACAGCTATACTGAGTATATGACTACTCCCCACGTATAATGGAGACGTCTATGCGCCTTAAACGACTTGAAGATGTGTTGACTCAGGAAAATGGACCAACGGAGCCCGAGCCTGAGGATGTATGGCTTAATGATGTGGGACCATCAACTCGACACACACTGCAGAAAGAAAATGATAAGGAAAAAGCCACGTCGTCCCAAATAGAAGCATATACACTCGTCGATTACATAGAATTGCTATCGAAGCATAATACACCCGTCAATGACATTCCACCGGAGCCGCAGCGAAATGCAAGCGTCGATCCTGCTCTGCCTTCTTTATCGCAGCCAGGTATGCCTATTGAGCATAGCCATCATCTCTGGCCGGTTATGCTTCGTCTCAGTAAGCAAATCTGGCAGGAATTGCACCAGGAAGCAGCATCTATTAGCGAACCAACAGTGGTTGAGCTGGTACGTAATCGCTGCCTTGACTTATTACGCATGGATCTGACTCTTGCCAGCCAGGTGCGCGATCTTGCGGAAGCCGAGCAGCTTTTACAAAGCGTGGTATCAGAGGTGATGGGTTATGGACCACTTGAGGCGTTGCTGCAAAGCGATGATATCTCTGAAATTATGGTCGTTGGTCCACGGCTTACCTACGTGAAGTGCAACGGCAAACTACAGGAATCGCCTTATTATTTTGAAGATAATCCACACATCTTGCGCATTATTGAAAATATGCTGCTCCATACTGGGCAATACAGCGAACCTGGCCGCCCGCTGGCCGAGATACGTTTGCCCGGTGGAGCGTGCGCCAGTATTATCATGCCACCTTATGCTATTCATGGACCTGCAATCACAATTCGCAAAAACTCGAGACCCCCGTTCACCCTTGCTGACCTTATTAAGCAGGGTTCAATAACGCGGGAGATGGCTGATTTTCTTTCTGCCTGCGTCCAGGCTAGCCTCAATATCGTCGTTTGTGGCGGCTGTGGTTCAGGCAGAACTACGCTGTTGAACGCACTGGGTTTATGCATTCCATCTCATGAACGCATTGTTACCATAGAAGATGTGGCTGAACTGAAATTGGACCACAAGCACGTGGTGGCATTGGAAGCCCGGCAGGCTGATCTCGAAGGCGCCCAGCAGGTCGGCATGCGCGACCTGCTGGGGCACGCACTGCATATGCGACCGGAACGCATCATTGTTGACGAGTGCAAGGGGAATGAGACAGTTGAACTGCTGCAAGCTATGTATACCGGGTGTGATGGTATACTCACATCTGTATATGCCAATAATGTGCGTGATTGCCTGGCGCGCCTGGAGATAATGTGCCAGATGGGTCGAATGCACCTCCCCCTCACTGCTATACGCACTCAACTAACCGGTGCTGTTGATCTGCTTGTGTATACCTCTCGCCTGGGCGATGGGTCGCACAAAATAACGAATATTGCCGAGGTGCAAGAGATTGAGGACGATGCCATCAAACTACAAAGCATCTTCTACTACCAGGAAGAAGGAGTAAACGTAAAGATGGGAAAAGTGCAGGGCACCTTCAAACCTGGCGGCTTCCTCCCAAATTTCATGCCCAAACTGGAAGCTGCGAACATCCGCTTGCCTCGTGATATGTTTGTGCCGCGTCCTGGCGTCTGAGAAAACAAAGACCAGACATAGCTCAACAGCCTAAAGATGGAACGAGACAGAAAAGCGGTACATATGCAGAGCCTGCCAGAGCATGTTATAATAGGTTGAGAAAGAGCAGCGTGTTTCACCAGAGAGGTAGGTGCCGTGACGACCATCGAGAACAAGCGAGAGATAACCACGGTGACGCCAGCCGATTGGGTGCCTGGACCACGCCAGGGACACTGGACCTATGAGGCGTATGCCGCGCTGCCCAATGACGGCCACAAGTATGAAGTCGTGCAAGGAGTGCTGATGATGTCCCCTGCCCCTGAACCAGCACACCAGGGTGTGATCGAAGAAATTAATGGATATCTGCGCGAACAGATACGCCTGACGAAGCGCGGTCTGGTCCTGACAGGCCCGGTCGATGTGGTGCTTTCTCAAGAGATGACTATGCAGCCTGATGTGCTCGTGCTGTTAGCGGAGCATATAAACCGTGTCCAGAAAAAGCGCATTCTGGGAGTGCCGGATTTGGCGGTTGAGGTGATGTCTCCTAGCAGCGCGACTTATGACCGATTTGTCAAGTATAGTGTATATGAACGGGCTGGCGTTCCTGAATATTGGCTGGTGAACGTCGATGAGCAGACGATCGAGGTGTTTGTTCTGGACGAAGGAAAGTACCGCTCACTCGGCGTGTTCCAGGGCGAGCAAACCCTCCCGTCGCGGATTGTGCCAGGAATGAGTGCCCCAGTTGCCCAGTTCTTCGACTGGACTGGAGGCTTGCTCTAACAGAAAAAGGGGCGTCTAGCTTTTACACGTGCCCCTTGTGCATTCTCAGCGTCTGAAGAATTTTCTCAATTCACATGATCAGGTCAAGATCAATATTTATATGTAACATCAATACCGTTACATGATCACTGTTGCATCGTCTCAATCGTCCTACGCACAATCTCCACAAAATCAGGCTTGAGACTGGCGCCTCCAACCAGGGCCCCGTCAATATCAGGGTGAGCCACAAACTCGCTGATATTGTCCGAGGTCACGCTACCACCGTAGAGGATGTGCAGAGCCGCTGCCGCCCCGGCGCTATACACATCGCTAAAGAGTTCGCGGATGAGATGGATCACCTTACCGGCACCTTCGGGCGTTGCGGCTTTACCTGTTCCGATAGCCCAGATTGGCTCGTAGGCGATCACAATCTCTTGTGATTGCTTTGCCGGAAGATGTGAGAGACTATACTGCACCTGCGAACGAATCACCTGTTCAGTCCGGCCTGCCTCGTGCTGGTCCTCGTGCTCGCCAATGCACACAATGGGACGTAACCCATGGTTGAGCGCCGCAAGCGTCTTCTTATTCACCAGTTCGTCGGTTTCACCGAAATAGGTGCGGCGCTCCGAGTGACCAAGAATGACCGTGCTGCACATCTCATGCACCATCGTAGGTGAAATCTCACCGGTGAAAGCTCCCTTATCCTCGAAGTACATATTCTGCGCGCCTAATTCGATACGCGGAAATAGTTGAGCATCTAATACTTCGCGTACCGCTGCCAGTGAAATAGCCGGCGGGCAGAGTATACACAAGATGTGAGGATACGACCACACTAGTTGCCCCAGTTCAGGCACGATCTCAAAAGCAAAATGCGAGGCCTGCCTGGGACCATAGTGCATCTTCCAGTTACCTGCTATGATGGCTGTACGAGTTGGCGTTGTCATGACTCTTTGTCCTGTAAAGCTGCCACACCAGGGAGGACGCGCCCTTCCAGAAATTCCAACGAGGCTCCTCCACCCGTCGAGACGTGGGTCATTTTATCTGATGCACCGGCATGATCTACTGCCGCGGCCGAGTCTCCGCCCCCGATAATCGTCGTTGCTCCAGCCGCTGTGCGTTCAGCCAGTATCTCTATGATAGCATCGGTGCCCTTTGCAAACGCAGGCATCTCTGCTACTCCCAGTGTACCGTTCCACACAATCATCTCGGCTCTTGCCAGCGCTTCCCGGAACGCTGCCACTGTTGCAGGACCTATGTCCAGAATGCGCCATCCCGGCTGAACCTGGTCATGTGCCACAACCTTGTAGGTTGCGTCAGCGGCGAAACGATCTGCGATCACAACATCATTGGGCAGCAGCAACTCTAATCCTCGCTGTTTTACCTTCGCAATCAGGTCGCTGGCCACCTCCACTTTACCTGCTTCGAAGAGCGAGTCCCCGATTTCGTAGCCCTCCGCTTTAAGAAAGGTATTTGCCATCCCCCCGCCGATCAGTAATACGTCAACCATCCCGATGAGCCGCTCCAATACAGCTATCTTATCAGAAACTTTGGCGCCGCCAACGATTGCAGCAAAGGGCCGCCGGGGTTCCTGCAGGGCCGATCCTAAGAAATTAATTTCCTTTTCCATCAGGAAGCCCGCAACGCCTGGCAGGTAGTGCGTCACTCCTTCTGTCGAAGCGTGAGCACGATGTGCCGTGCCGAAAGCATCATTGACATAGACGTCGCCGAGTGAGGCGAGTTGCCGGGCGAACTCGGGATCGTTTTTTTCTTCTTCTTTGTGAAAGCGGAGGTTTTCCAGCAGCAATACCTGCCCTGGTTGCAGCGCTTTCGCTTGTGCCTCGACTTCCGGTCCGACACAATCTGGGCCCGCCTCTACACGCTTGCCCAGCAGTTCGCCCAGGCGTTGCGCCACCGGCGCCAGGCGGAGCCGCTCTACCACCTTTCCATCTGGCCGACCAAGATGCGACATCAGGATAACAGCGGCCCCATGGTCGAGCAAGTAACGTATGGTGGGCAGCGCTGCCCTGATACGTGTATCATCGGTGATCTGCTGGTCTGCATCTAATGGCACATTGAAGTCTACACGCACCAGTACACGCTTTCCAGCGACTTCGATATCGCGGATCGTCTTTTTATTCATCGCTACAAGCCTTTTTGCGCAATGAAGTCAGTGAGGTCAGCAATGCGGCAAGAGTAGCCCCACTCGTTGTCGTACCACGCGATAACCTTGACCATGTTACCGCCGAGAACCATCGTCGAGAGCCCGTCCACAATAGACGAATGCGAGTCGCCCCGGAAGTCGGTGGAGACCAGAGGCTCCTCTGTGTAATCGAGAATACCATTCAATGGGCCGGCAGCAGCCTGTTTGAAAGCTTCATTGACGGATTCTCTGCTGGCTTCTTTGCGTACATTCGCCACGAAATCTACAACCGAGACAGTGACAGTAGGTACGCGCAGCGACATACCATCGAAGCGTCCCTTCAGTTCGGGAATGACAAGCGCGAGAGCGCGAGCTGCGCCTGTCGTCGTAGGAATGATATTGGCTCCGGCGGTGCGTGCACGGCGCAGGTCTTTGTGGACCTGGTCCAGGATGCGCTGATCGTTGGTGTACGAATGGATGGTGTTCATCAGGCCGCGTTCGATGCCGAAGCTATCATTGAGAACCTTTGCAGCCGGAGCCAGGCAGTTGGTAGTGCAGGAAGCATTAGAAATAATGTTGTGTTTCGCAGGGTCATACATCTGTTCATTAACGCCCAGCACCATCGTAAGGTCTTCGCCTTTCGCCGGGGCGGAGATGATGACCTTCTTGGCACCACCACGCAGGTGAGCCGCTGCCTTGTCCGCATCTGTGAAAATACCTACGGACTCGATTACGATTTCTACGCCCAGGTCGCCCCAGGGTATCTCGCCCGGATCACGTAATGCAAGCACTTTGATCTTGTGCCCATTGACGATAAGAGAATCGGCGGTTGTCTCAACCTCACCCGGGAAACGCCCATAGGTGGAATCGTATTTCAAAAGATGAGCATTAGTTTTAGTATCCGTCAAGTCGTTAATTGCCACGACTTCGAGTTCATGCGGGTGGCGCTCAAGCATCGCCTTCATGGACTGTCGCCCGATGCGTCCGAAACCGTTAATACCTATCCGAGTTGCCATATCAGGGATCTCCTTTACGCTATCGATAGATGACTCTGCCGGCGAATGAAAGATATGGTGTAATTCGGCATGGCACCCGCGAGGGGTGCCATTACCATGACACGAATGCGTCGCCTTGTCAAGCCGTCTCATAGTAGTGGCAGGGCTTGCCCCTGCCATGTTTTCCCACCCTGTTCGCCTCCCAGTGTCATCCGCCAGCAGAGTCATAGAAGAGAGCATTTTTGTGACTCTGCATATAGACTATCATCTGCTCAGTGGATGGTCAAGCCGGAAAGGAATCTCTGGTACGGGGATCACCCCTATTGAGAAACGAACATACTCATCTGTATATCCAAAGCCAGAGCCTGGTACACCGGCAATGCCTGTCTTCTCGAACAAAGAGAATGCATCTTCGCCTGGACGTAGTTTGCTCCAGTTATAGACGGTAGCATCATCATCGATGAAAATCTGGTCGAACAGGTGCAGTTCTTCATCGATAGAGCGCAGTTGCTCAATGAAACGCTGGCGACGCAGGCGATAAAGCGCTCGCAGTTTTTCTTTCAGCCAGGGGCGAGCCTGCATCAGGCGTACATATGCCATGAAACGTAATTGCCATTCTGCCGGTAACGAAGCCATGGTGTTTGACCAGCCAGGAGCGATGGCCGCGGCCATCGCAGGATCGCCCGCGGTAACCCAACCGAAGCGCTCTCCTGTCAGAGTGTAGGTTTTGGAAAAACTGCTGACAAAGATGGTATGCTCTAACACATCAGGTTGTGCGAAGGTTGCCATGCGTGCGCGATCCTCTTCGGGTTTGCCGGTACCGATATAAGCCAGGTCGGCAAGAATGAATACTTCTCTTCCCACCTTGCGATATGATCGCAGCACCGCGTGAATATCGTTGAGTTCCTCAGGCGAGTAAGCGAAGGTGGTGGGGTTGTTTGTGACCGTGAGGTAGATGACGCGAATAGCGGGATCGTTTGCAAGTAACCGATCTAGTTCCAGAGCAGTCAGCTTAAAGCGATTCTCCGCAAATGTGAGGTAATTGCGCAGGCGGTAGCCAAATGACCTTGCTTGCCATTCGGGGACGGCAAAGCCGGGCTCGGGAAACAGTATGCCAACTTCACCGGCATGTTGTTCCCGGTACATTTGCGCGAGGCCACACAGCACTTTATTGATGCTATCCATAGCGCCCAGGCCAAGGTGTATCTGCTCAGTGGTTACTGGCAAACCCCACTGTTGCATTTCCTCGGCAAGCCAGCTCCGTAGAATCGGATTGCCAATAGCGAATATATCGTATATGCGTAAATCAAAGTCGTGCTTTAATAATAGTCGCTCGCAATCCATCATCTGATTGCGCAGCCAGAGGTAAGTAGTGCCCGGTGCAACATAGCCGTTTATATTTTCACCTGGCAGTGCGATGCCCAGCTCTTCGGCAAGCATTCGATAGTCACCGGGACCACCCGGCTCGCCCTCGCATTCGGAAACTAGACGCAGGTTGACGTCACCGATAGTGCGATTTACAAGTTCAGACTGTACGATCTCCTGGGCAATACCTTGCTCCTGGCACTGTTGTTCAAGGTCGGCTGCCATACGTGCCATCACACGAATCGGGCCGGCGCCCTGCTGGAGAATTGGTCGATAGTGAAGGAGCAATTGATGTCGTAGAAGCCTGAGCTTGCTGCGTTGTTCCTGGATTTCTATTGCAGAAGAACTGGGCGAGTCCACATAGCTTTTGTGGGAAATCCCCATAGTACTCCCTTCGTTTGCGCCCGGCGTGGCGCATTCTCTCTAGAGAAGAAGCTTAATCCCCATTGACTAGGCTATACTAGAAGTGTAACATATCGTTACAAACGACTACAAGCAATCATGCAGCATAAAATACTTCATTAACGTTTCACGTGAAACATGCACATGAGGTTTTATGACCTGCATAGAATATCACTCTGCATCCTGTCAAAACGTTTCACGTGAAACATTTTCTTGGAGAAAAACACCATGTTCCAGGGTAAGAATATCGTCGTCACCGGGGCTGGCCGTGGCATTGGTCGTGCACTTGCGCTGGGGTTCGCTGCTCAAGGGGCGACTGTTCTCGTCCATTATGGGCAGGCACGGCAGCAAGCTGAAGAGGTAGTGCGCCAGATTGAAGCAGAACATAGCCAGGCGATGCTGGCACAGGCCGACCTGAGTAGACCGGGCGAGGCAGCGCGCCTTGTCGTGCAGGCGCGAGAGAAGCTGAACTCTATCGATGTCTGGATCAATAATGCCGGGGCAAGCGCCAACAGCGAAGAGATACGGGGATTAAGCGAGGAGGAGGCTTTCGAGCGCCTCATGGCCGTCGATGTGCGAGGGACATGGCGCTGTAGTCGAGATGTAGCAGCCTATATCACCACGGGTGGCTCCATTCTTACTATTGGTTGGGATCATGCCCTGGATGGCGCTCCCGGCCTTACCAGTCAATTGTATGCCATGAGCAAAGGAGCAATCATCTCCTTGACGCGCTGCCTGGCGCAAGAACTTGCCCCGCGAGTGCGCGTCAATTGTATTGCGCCGGGAGCGATCGAGAATGAATGGTCGCTGAGTCGCTCCGAATCCTTTCGCAAACGGATGGAGCAAGCTATACCTATGAAACGCTGGGGGACGCCTGGCGATATAGTAGAAGCTGCACTGTTCCTCGCCTCACCTGCCGCCTCGTTTATCACTGGCCAGGTGCTGCTGGTGGATGGTGGCGAGGTGATGAGGTGATGTTTCACGTGGAACATTACTCCACGACATCAAACACACCATCTTTTATGGCTTCTGCAATCTTTGCAATATCTGGAGCCAGCACGCGGTCACGCTCTAATTTCGGTACATAGGAGCGTGCAAGTTCGAATGCACGCTGGACACCTGCACCGGGTTTCAATGGTTTACGGAAATCCAGCATCTGTGCCGCACACAGCAACTCGATAGCGATAACCTGCTGCGCCTGTTCCACAATTTGTCGCAACTTATGTGCACTGGTGACACCCATACTGACAAAATCCTCCATACCAGCGCAAGTTGGGATAGAGTCGATGCTTGCCGGATGAGCCAGTACCTTGATCTCGTTGACCAGCGCTGCCGCCACATATTGGGCAACCATGAAACCGGAATTCAGACCTGGATTGGGTGTCAGGAAGAGTGGAGCGCCACCTTCATCCCATTCGTGTGGCCCCATCAGACTATAGGTGCGCCGCTCAGAAAAACTCGCCAGTTGCGCCAGGGAGATAGCCATCACATCCAGTGCCAGCGCCAACGGCTGACCATGGAAGTTGCCGCCACTCAGAACCGCGCCATCATCAGGGAAAACGAGCGGGTTATCTGTTACCGCGCTCAACTCGCGCTCAAAAATGCTGGCACAATACTCCAAAGCGTCGCGCACGGCCCCGAAGACCTGAGGCGCACAGCGCAGTGTGTAAGGATCCTGTACTCTTGCACAATTGCGATGACTATCGTTAATCTCGCTATCGCTCACCAGCTTGAGGAGTCGAGCGGCGCTGATGTGTTGCCCACGCTGTCCCCGCGCCTGGTGAATGCGCGGGTCCAGGGGTACATGGCTGCCCATCAATCCTTCAATACTCATAGCACAGGCGACCTCTGCCGTCCTTATAAGCGCCTGCGCATCAGCGAGTGCCAGTACTGCGATAGCCTCCATCAAGTGTGTTCCATTGATAAGTGCCAGCCCTTCTTTTGCATGCAGGCGCAGTGGTACCAGCCCAACTTCTT